>SMTZ1_10000005_pt1 | contig 235464 bp, 222 predicted proteins | sample DeeMarSWOR136_30_FD_25667 | JGI IMG/M metagenome (IMG submission 25667) | reverse complement strand
CGCCGTCTTACCATGATCCACATGACCAATCGTCCCAATGTTAACATGCGGCTTGGTCCGCTCAAACTTTTGCTTCGCCATATCAAGCCTCCTTGATTCATATCATCCAGCCCATATTCGTGCTCCGACCGGCGATAAATTATCCCGCATTGGCTTCTAAGCCTGGAGCCGGAATCGAACCGGCGACCTCGTCCTTACCAAGGACGTGCTCTAGCCGACTGAGCTATCCAGGCACAAAAGTGCGGGACGAGCAACCTGGGCGAAAAATCCAGACAGACTATTATTATATTGATAAATTGAAACTTGTCAATGGTATTAAGCTTTGCGCCAGGGCATCGCTACGAGCATGCTTGCGATTGATGCCTTGGCGAAAAGTGGCCTGTCTTGCGTGGATTACGATCACAAAAAGTCACGTTTTTTCGTTCCTTAGAGGTTTGTCTTTTTCAGTAATCCCTTTATGTCATCGGCGCTTGGCCTGACATGTTCAAGTATTGTATACCGAACGGGACGGATCCTCGTCGCGTTTAATACGACCCGAATGAATTCTTCTTGATTCAGACCGAGATGGCTCAGTTTGCCTGGGAATCCGATTTTTTTGTAGAAACTACTCACCGCTTCATAATAGCTGTTTTTCTGTAGGGCCATGGTGAATAGCGCGGCGATGCCCACCTGCTCGCCATGCAAGCCTTTGCTCGGTGGAAAATAGTGATCGATCGAATGGCTGATTTTGTGTTCGCTTCCACTGGCGGGACGTGACGTGCCAAAAAGACACATCGCAAAACCACTCTTGACAAGCCCCTGCGCTAGATTTTCGAGAAATACAGGACTGTCGATTTTTTTTGCACCTAGTTCCAGGAGTCTTTTACCACCTACTTCGGCCAATTCGAGAGCATTGGTGTCGATTTGTTCTTGTTTTTTTTCATGTGCGAGCCGGGCGTCGAAGACCGCAGAGAGGTTGGAGAGCAAATCACCTACTCCTGCCATCAGGTGTCTTAATGGGGCTTTTTTCACAATGTCAATGTCGATAATCACACCATGGGGTGGTTTGGTGATATGACTGATTGGGATGTTATCATCGTCCTTTATAACCGAAACCGGCGAAGCAAGTCCATCATTGGAAAGTGTTGTCGGGATACTGATGAATCTCACGTTATTATCGGCAGCAGCCAGTTTTGCCACATCCAGGACTTTCCCGCCACCAAAGCCGATCACGAGATCGGGTGAATTTTCTTTGATTGTCCCTTTAATCCTTCTCGCAGTCTTCTCGTCGCTATTCTCTACTGTTTGATTGATTACTCTGATATTTGTTTCTCTCAGAGTGGTAATTATGTCGTTTCCGCCAATGTTTATTGTATTATCATCGTGTAGAAGTAATGCCTTGTTGTATGCTACCTGGTGTTTTTTCAAAATATGGAGCAGCCCAGTGATTTTGTTTGTCCCAAGTTCCACAAATTGTGGCAAGATAACCGTTGTGTCGGACATCGTTAAAGATTACAGAAACAGGGTCAATAGTCAATAGAAATTATGTTCGAGGGTAGCGAAGAATTTTAGTTTGCTACTTGTTGACATTCGCATGGATTCAACTATATATTAGTTCGTGAAAATAGAAGGGCTATTTGCTCGTTATGAATCAATAATTCCTGATTTCAATTCTTTCATGCAATGCATAAGAAAACCACTTGTCCAATCATTTCGCCTGAACACGCTCAAGGCAGGGAGGGAAAAGATACTATCATTACTAGGCGATGTGAGATTGCGAGAATTGCCGTTTTACCACGATGGTTTTTATGTAGAAGGGAAGTACGCACTTGGGAATCATGTTACTCACGGTCTGGGTCTGATTTACGTGCAGGAAGTAGCATCGATGATACCGGTGATTCTGCTCGAACCACAACCGGGCGATGTGGTGATGGACATGTGCGCGGCACCGGGTTCGAAAACTACTCAGATTGCCCAACTGATGGCAAACGAGGGTTTGCTCATCGTCAATGAAATTAGTCGCAAGCGTATGAGGGGCTTGACGCACAATATCAAGCGTTGTGGATTGATAAACGAGGCAGTGATCAGCATCAACGGGCAAAAGACACATCGTATTTTTCCGGACTATTTCGACCGGATTCTCATCGACGCACCCTGCAGTGCGGAGGGAACGATTCGGAAATCCAAAGCCGTGCTGTACCATTGGGGCACTAAGAACGTACTGCGCATGTCAAGGCTGCAAATTGGCCTCATCACGTCTGGGTTCCGGGCCCTACGACCAGGTGGTACAATGGTCTATTCAACGTGCACCATTGCGCCGGAGGAGAATGAAGCAGTGATTTCGTATTTATTGGAGAAATACCCTGAAGCAGAGTTACTTCCAGTAGAGATACCAAGGTTCAAAACGCGTGCCGGTGTTACACATTGGCAGGGTGGTAGTTTCGACAAGAGGGTCAAGCAATGTGCTCGGATATTACCTCAAGATAACGATACTGCACCATTCTTCATTGCTCGGATCACCAAGAGGGGTGTTCAAAGACACCGCATGCAATATTTGGGCAAAATTGAGTTCGATAGTGTTTTGTCCGAGACCTTTGCCAAGCAATATGGTACGAATCAAGAACATCTTGAACCGTTTGCAATTTTTAAGGGCAGAAACATGAATTATATCTCTACCCCGGAGGTCTTCTCTTTTCGTGAAGTTAATGCGGTCCGCAAGGGCTTGGAGTTTGGTAAGATCTATGATCAACAAATAAAACCAGACAACGATTTGGTACAACTCTTCGGGCGAGATGCGACTAGGAATGCTGTCGATTTGAAGGAATGGCAACTGAAGAAATTCCTGAAGGGCGAAATTGTAAAATTCAGCAGTCGTACCAATATCGAAAGAGGTTTTTTGATCGTTCGCTACAAGAATCTGCCGATAGGTGTAGGCAGGTTCAATGGTAAAGAGATAAAATCGGCTGTCAAACGTGAACGAAGGATTCCATAGTATCCACACCAAATTTCCTAGATAATTGACTATCAGTTATATTTTGGTATACTAAGACCTATGATTGACCTCGCAAAGATAAGAAACATCGGTCTCGCCGCGCACATTGATGCGGGAAAGACGACGACCACCGAACGTATCCTTTTTTATTCAGGAAGAATTCGGAAAATGGGTGAAGTGGATGAGGGTTCGGCAACTATGGATTGGATGGACCAGGAGCGTGAGCGGGGCATTACGATCACATCGGCGGCAACCACATCCTACTGGAAAGACTACCGGATAAACATCATAGATACCCCGGGTCACGTAGACTTCACCGTTGAAGTCGAACGCTCGATGAAGGTGCTTGACGGGTTGATTGCGATCTTCTGCGCCGTGGGTGGCGTGCAACCTCAGACTGAGACCGTCTGGCGTCAAGCTGATAAGTACCAGGTACCGCGGATTGCCTTTGTCAATAAAATGGACCGTGTCGGCGCTGATTTCTATCGTGTTATCGCACAAATGAAAACTAAATTATCCATGAAGCCATTGGTATTACAGATACCAATTGCGGATGAGGATAAATTCTACGGTTTGGTTGATATCGTTAACCAAAAGGCATTCTACTGGGAAGAAGAGACGCTCGGCGCTAAGTACAGAGAAGAAGAGATACCCGGTCAATACAGGGAATTGAGTGAGCAGTATCGCACCGAAATGCTGGAGATGTTGGCTGAACATGACGAGGAAATTTTCGAGAGCTATTTTGGCGAAATTGCTATACCGGTCAACAAAATCAAGTGGGTAATCAGAAAGGGAACAATTGATCTGCATTTTTTCCCGGTGCTATGTGGCGCAGCCCTTAAGAATATGGGCGTGCAGAAACTCCTCGACGCGGTGCTCGATTATTTACCATCGCCAATCGACCTTCGTGCTACTAAAGGATTGAACCCCAAAACTCTAAAAGAAGAAACTCGGCAACCGTCAGTCGATGCACCATTTTCTGCCTTGTTATTCAAGGCACAGACCGACCCTCATCTCGGGCTGATATACTATGTTCGCGTGTATTCAGGGCGAGTAGCGGGTGGTGCTAAGGTACTGATCTACCCGCCGGAAAGAGTCGATCGCATTGGTCGGCTGCTGCTCATGCATGCTAACAAGAGGGAGGAATCGAAGAGCCTGATGGTCGGAGAAATAGGTGTGGTAACCGGCTTACGTGAGTGTAAAACGGGATATACACTATGTGATACAAAACATCCCATTTCTTTTGAGTCCATGAGATTCCCAGAGCCGGTGATATTTGTCAGTCTCGAACCCAAGACCAAAATGGATGATGCAAAGCTCGATGGTACGCTGAAATATCTTCAGATTGAGGATCCTACGTTCAAGGTAAGAACCGATGAAGAAACAGCACAGCGAATAGTGTCGGGCATGGGCGAATTGCACCTCGAGATCATTGTTGACCGTCTGAAGCGCGAATTCGGTGTTGAGTGTCATGTAAGCAAACCCCAGGTTTCTTATCGCGAGACGATTTCCGAGCCGGTCACCGTGGAGGGTAGATTCATAAAACAAACCGGAGGACGAGGTCATTATGGTGTCGTGAAGATGAAAATAGAACCGGCCGAGCGTGGCCGTGGCATAAAGATTGAAAACAGACTGAAAGAGGGTGTCATACCGAGGCAATTTGTGCCCGCGATTGAACAGGGTATAAAAGAACAGACTGAGGTGGGTGTTTATTACGGCTATCCGATTATCGATATTCAATTAACCATACTCGACGGCAAGCACCACCCCACCGATTCATCGGACTTAGACTTCAAGATTGCTGCTCAGATGGCGTTGCGCGATGGTTTTGCCAAGGGCAAACCGATACTGCTGGAACCGATTATGGCGCTGGAAATCATTGTTCCTCAGCAATACCTCGGTGACGTCATCAATGACGTCAATGCGCGCAAAGGCAACATTCAAAAAATCGAAACAAACAAACAGGAAAAGATAATCGATGCAACCTTGGCGCTTGCTAAGTCGTTTGGTTATGCAACTGACCTCAGGTCGATCACCCAGGGCCACGGAATACACACCATGCAATTTTCTCACTACGCACCCAAAGAAGAGAAAGAAGAAAAGCTCTATTGACGACAAGACGACATTTTTCCGAGATTACGGAGAATATGGAGTTCCAAGCATTGGGTCCTTCGAGGTCTGCATACAAGAAGTAGAATCATGTAATGTTGGAGCATGGAGGTACCATGAAAAAGGAATGTATTTTCATTGATGTTTTCACTGACACTCCATATGCAGGGAATCAATTGGCAGTGTTCCCTAACGGTAGTGGTCTGAGTGCCGAACAAATGCAGAATTTGGCTAAAGAGATAAACTATCCAGAGACAACCTTTGTTTTTGACGCTGACAAATCAAAGGCAGATTTTGCGGTTAGAATATTCACAGTGAGCCGCGAGTTGCCGTTTGCCGGACACCCCACATTGGGCACAGCATATTCTATTTGGGAACTATTCAGTATCTGGACTGATAAGAAAAATGTCTTGAGACTGGAGACAAAAGTTGGGGTCATTCCACTACAAAAGCAGGAAGACGCGATATGGATGACTCAGAATGAACCTGAATTCTTTGATCAACATACAGATAGGCAACAGATTGCAGATTTGTTCGATCTATCTGCCGACGAAATTACTGAAGAATTGCCCGTGGAAGAAGTCTCGACAGGGAACCGGATGTTGATTATCCCAGTTAAGACACTCGATGCGATGCAGCGTGCTCAGGGTAACGTAGGCAATCTGAGAAAATTTTTCGATAAGACATTGATTGGCCCTTATCTCTTTTCCTTGGAAACGGTGAACCCGGGGGCCAAGGTACATACACGGTTCTTCGCACCCCATATTGGAATCTTGGAGGATCCGGCTACGGGTTCGGCAGCGGGTCCGCTCACTGCCTATTTGCTGAAGCACAATGTTTTTGGCAACGAATTCGAGATTGTGAATGAGCAGGGTATCGAAATGGGGCGCCCGTCGAAGATTTTGATGCGGGGGCGAAAGAAGGACAACAAATATACGGTGCAGATCGGCGGTAAGTGTGCATATGCGGGGCGCGGAGAATTCGAAATCTAACGGCCTCGCTACAGCTCGTCCAAACCCTAAACACTAATATCTAAATCCTAAACAATCTCAAAATCCAAAATACCAAATGCCAAACATGAGAACGGAGGAAATGTTGGATAAACCTTTTGGTCTCCAATGCTTCGGCTAATGACTATAGTTTTGAATTTTGATATTAGAAGTTTGAATTTGTTTCGGATTTCGTGCTTAGGGTTTCGGATTTGATATTTAGGGTTGACCCTTAGGTCTGAAGTACTTTCTGGTAGGATTTGTCGTAAGAGTGGTCTACCAGACCGCGGTCGTCAGATACTCATGCATCGATCGGGCAGCAACGCGGGCGTCACCCATGGCAAGGATTACTGTGGCACCACCGCGCACAACATCGCCTCCTGCCCAGCAGCCCTTTTTCGAGGTCTTGCCCGTTTTCTCATCGACCTCGATGTTACCCCATTTGCCGATCTTTAAATCGGGCGTGGTTTGTGGGATAAGAGGATTGGGGCTCTGGCCGATGGCACATACTACAGTATCTACTTCGGTAATATAGTTCGACCCCTCAATGGGCACTGGCCTTCTCCTACCCGAAGCATCCGGTTCACCGAGTTTCATGCGTAGACACTCCATGCTTTTCACCCAGCTGTATTCATTGCTGAGATATTTCACGGGCAGGGTGAGAAATTCGAAGATGATACCTTCTTGTTCCCCGTGGTGGATTTCTTCTTCACGTGCGGGCATTTCCTTACGTGAGCGGCGATAGACTATCCTGACCTCATCGGCACCCAGCCGGAGTGCAGTCCGTGCACAGTCCATGGCGACATTACCGCCACCGATGACCGCGACCTTCTTACCGCGTACGATCGGTGTATCGTATTCAGGGAAGAGGTACGCCTTCATCAGATTTGCCCGTGTAAGGTATTCGTTGGCCGAATATACGCCGTTGAGGTTTTCCCCAGGGATGTTCATGAACCACGGTAGACCAGCGCCGGTGCCGATGTATACGGCATCGAATTCCTCAAATAGCTGATCAATGGTTGCCGTTTTACCAATTACGAAATCCAGTTTAAGTTCAACACCGCACCTAACAAGATAATCAACCTCGCCGTAGATGATTTTTTTGGGCAATCTGAATTCTGGAATGCCATAGACTAGCACGCCACCTGGTTTGTGCAAGGCTTCGAAGATTGTTATGGCGTGGCCAAATCGGCTCAAATCGCCGGCCACTGTAAGGCCACCCGGACCAGCACCAATTACCGCAACTCGCTTGCCCGTAGACTCGGGCAATTGGGGAATCGGTGATTCACCCTGAGCCGCTTCCCAATCTGCGGCGAAGCGCTCAAGGCGTCCGATTGCTACGGGCTCAAATTTCTTGGCCAGCACGCATACTTTCTCGCACTGGTCTTCTTGCGGGCAGACCCTGCCGCACACCGCGGGTAAAATGTTCTTTTCCTTCAGTCTCTTTATTGCACTCGTGAAATCTCCTTGGGCGATGAATTCTATGAACCCCGGGATGTCGATTTCCACGGGGCAGCCCTGAACACAGGTTGGCCTTTTACACTGCAGGCATCGCTTGGCTTCGCGGATTGCCTCTTCATCGTTGTAGCCGTAGGGAACCTCGTTGAAGTCCTTGACCCGAACCTGGGGTGAACGCTCGCGCATCGGAGTTTTCTTGGGTTCAATCTTATTAGCCATATGTTTCACACTCGAAGAAGCTCAACGAGTATACTTCGTCACTTAAGTAAATCTTGCGACGCGCCAGCAGGTTTTCCCAGTCGACCTGATGGCCATCGAATTCTGGCCCATCGACACAGCCGAATTTTGTCTCACCACCGACGATGACGCGGCAGACACCACACATGCCCGTGGCGTCGACCATTATAGGATTGAGACCAACGATTGTTTTGATTCCACGGTGCCGTGTTGTCTCTGACGTTAAATAAGTGAGGTATGTGCATCCCTGAGCGTAAACGAGATCAACCTGGTTAGTCCGCAGGTACTCATTTGCGAAATCGTTAACATGTCCCTGTAAACCCTGTGTACCATCGCGCGTGATTTCATAAAACTCATCACTATATTTTTTCAATTTTTCTTGCCAGTACAATAAAAACGCGCTGCGTGCTTCAATGGCAGTGATTACTGTATTCCCATGCTCCTTATAGGCACGGATTACCGGAGACAGCGCGCCTATTCCGTAACAGCCACCAAGACACAGAATTCTCTTGCCCTGCACCATTTCGGTGGGTTTGCCTAAGGGGCCAACCAGGGTGGCAATCTCGTCACCGGCAGTGAGGGCGGCAAGTTTTCTCGTTGATGTTCCGATTTCCATGAAGACCATGCTGACGCTCTTTTCATCCCAGTCGACAAGGTTCAGAGGAATACGTTCGCCTTTCTCATCGGCGCGCACGACAACGAATTCACCAGCCTGAGCATTCTGGTGAATGGCATCTGATTCAATGACTAGAAGATGAATATTGGGTACAATTTTCTCTCTTCTTAGAACTTTGTACATTCAATCCTCACCGGTTGATTTTCGATATGGCCCATTGAAGGAGTATGGAAGATGAGTACCGAGCCCTCGGGTACTACTGAACTGATTTTCACGGGCATGTCGAACAATATTTTTCGTCCGATGATTCTCGCGCGCATGTTCTCCTGTAGTTTGTATTTCTTGGCGGTACCTTCGTTCAGCCAGACATGTCGGTCGTACCGTAGCCGTTCGAAGCCCTTTAATATTGAGGATAGGGTTTTATTCCTGTAAAGATATGTGTTTTCGCGAATGATTAGTCGTAGGGGATAATCTTTGTTGGGTTTCATTTTGATTGTCTTCTTGGTCATTAGCTTTCTTCTTCTTGGTTTCTTAAGCCTTAGGTTCAGGTGACTAGCTATTTCTTCTACTATCCAGTCATCTGGTCGTGATTCATCCATGGGTGCTATTGCACGACGGAGCCGTCTTGTTTTGCCTTCGATATCAATTATACTACCGTTCGTTTCAGTAAACGTTGCGGCCGGGAGGAAGACATCAAAATCAAAATCCGGTATGAAGCAGTCCTGGACAATGACCGTCTCGTATTTCTTATGTGGCGTTGGTGCAACACCGACCGTGTACAGACAATCGATATTTTGGCTTTTTAATGTTTCTTCATAAGTTGCTTCGACGCCATACCTTGCTATTTCCAGCGTATTAACTTGACTGGGTAACGGTAGTTGTTTTATGGATTTAGGCAGTTGCAATTCCTGAAAATTCGATGCATTGTAGATCAAGATAATTTGTTTATCTGTAATAAAATTCTTCGTATGTGTGATTTTTTCATGAGATATCCCTGCGTTGCGCGGTACTCTGCCTGTGCCAACCAAGGCTTGCAACAACTCTTTTTCGGCGCCCGGTTTTAGATTCAGCCGGACATCAGCGAAACCATTTGAGGTATTCTGCACTGCGTCGATGACAACGTATGAGGCCTTATTCTTAAACTTCTTACGGAGTTTCAGGAGTAGAACCGAGAAATCGGCGACCATATCGGTGTTAAGAATAATGAAAACAACGTTGCCTTTTATCTGATTCAGTTGTAATGTGCTGAGAGTGTGATTGAGGTTAATCGGAGTGGCTAGCCTGGCTTTGAGAGAGTCAGCCAAGGAATAGAGTTTCTCGATTGCTTCAGCCGTCAACTGAGGCGAGAATAAAATGCCAGCACGACTCCTGTTTGCTTGTAGTTTGTGTGCTACAAAGTTCACGGCTTCATCCCATTCGACCTCAACCAATTGATTGTCCTTTTTCAGCATGGGTTTTGTGATACGCTTGGGATGGTTTACTAATGGCGCTATGCCAAAACGACCACGCACACAGATTTGATTATTGCTCGGCGTTGAGCAAGTAATCTTGTTGTTGTTGACGCCGAGATTGATTGAGCAGCCCAAGCTGCAGAGCACGCACGTCGTCTTCACAGTCTTCTCGGCCGGTTTTTCATAACGGCTGAAGCGGTCCCGCAATGCTCCGGTCGGGCAGACATCAACACACGCTCCACAGAATTGACAGCCCGATTCGAGATGGGGCAATTCAAACGCAGTACCCACGAGTGTATCCGGCCCACGGTGATGAAAGTCAAGGGTATGGGCATGCCGGATTTCCTGGCATGCACGGATGCATCTGCCACACAAAATACACAAATTGTAGTCGCGATCAAAAAATGGGTCATGTCTTTCGACCTCAAGATTTCGATAGCGGAAATCGAAAGGTATTTCTTTTATCTTCAATTCTTCAACCAAGTCCTGCAGTTCGCAATTTCCATTCTGGGGACATGATTTGCAGCCGAACGTCACGGCTGATTTCTTGATACATTCCTGAAAGCTGTCACATTCTGCTTCGCGCTCACATATGAGACACGCATTCGGATGCTCGGAGAGTATTAACTGCAGTGTGAACTTGCGTTGCTTTCGCAGGCGTGGCGTGTTGGTTTTGATAACCATGCCATGTTCAGGGTACAACGTGCATGCGGTCAAGGGATGAGTTCTTCCCTTGACTTGAACAATACAAAGACGGCAACCTCCGAACGGGGACAAATCTTTGTGATGACAGAGAGTTGGAATCTTGATGCCTTTGCGCTGGGCAATCTGCAATACTGTTTCGCCTTTTTTGGCTCTTACTTTTTTCCCATCGAGCGTAATACTAATCATATTAAAGTTGGAGATACTTTCTTGACCGCATTGAATTTAGGTGGACAGACAGATATGCAGATACCGCACTTCGTGCATTTAACTTGGTCGATGGTGTGTGCTTTTTTCGGTTCGCCGGAAATCGCGTCGCTCGGGCAATTTTTAGCACATATTGTACAACCACCGCACAGTTCGGCGTCGATGGTGTATGAAATCAGGTTTTTACAAACTAGTGCTGGGCAACGTTTCTCTTTGATGTGTGCTTCATATTCTCTTTGAAAATATTTCAGGGTTGTCAGAACGGGGTTGGGTGCGGTTTGACCCAGACCGCAGAGCGAAGAGAGTTTCACATTTTCGGCAAGATTATGGAGAAGTTTGATGTCTCCATCTTTACCTTCACCCTGAGTGATGCGATCGAGAACGTAGACCATGTGTTTTGTGCCCATACGGCAGGGCGGACATTTGCCACATGATTCTTCTTGTGTGAAATTGATAAAATAGCGTGCAACATCCACCATGCACGTCTCTTCATCCATGACGATCATGCCGCCTGAACCCATCATCGAGCCGGCTTTAGTCAAGCTTTCGTAATCGATGGGCAGCTCGAGCAGGCTTTTCGGTATACAACCGCCCGAAGGACCGCCGGTCTGAACTGCCTTGAATTCCTTGCCTTTGGGAATGCCTCCGCCAATATCGTAGATTATTTCGCGCATCGAGATACCCATGGGTACTTCAACGAGTCCGGTATTGTTAATCTTGCCGACGAGTGAGAAAATCTTGGTGCCCTTACTGGTCTTAGTACCAATCGATGAGAACCATTTGGCGCCGCGTAGGATGATCATCGGTACGTTTGCCCACGTTTCCACATTATTGATGTTGGTCGGCTTGCCCCAGAGACCCTTTTCTGATGGATAGGGTGGTCTCTGTCGAGGTCGGCCAACCCGTCCTTCGATTGATGCAAGCAAAGCAGTTTCTTCTCCGCACACAAAAGCGCCTGCTCCTTGGACAACGTCAATGTTGAAATTGAGGCCGGTGTCAAGAATGTTGTGTCCGAGCAGTCCGTATTCTTCTGATTGCTTCAAAGCAATTTTGAGACGCTTTACGGCGAGGGGGTATTCGCTGCGCACGTAGACAAATCCCTGATGCGCGCCAATCGCCTTGGCTCCGATGACCAGGCCTTCGATCACCGAATGGGGATCGGCCTCAAGGACACTGCGGTCCATGAATGCACCGGGGTCACCCTCGTCACCGTTGCATACGATGTACTTGGTTCTACCCGGTTCCGTACGACACAATTCCCATTTTTCCCCGGTGGGAAAACCTGCACCACCCCTGCCGCGTAATCCCGACGCCTTTATTTCTTTGATTATTTGTTCGGGTGTCATCCGGGTAAGTGCAATTTCCAATGCCTGGTAACCATCAAAGCCAATATACTCTTCGATGTTTTCCGGATCTAATCGTCCACGGTTCCGTAGCACTATTAAGCGCTGGTGTTTGAAGAAATCGATGTCCATCATCTTGGGTACGGGTTTTTCTTCAGGCGAAGGCATGTACATCAAATCCTTTACTGGTCGGCCTTTTAGCATGTGTTCTTCGACGAGATGTGGTATATCTTTCTTCTTTACGCGCTGATAGAATATTCCATCGGGCTGTACGATCACGATTGGTCCACGCTCACAGAATCCTTGGCAGCCGGTAGTAATGACCTGAACCTCATCGTGCAAATGTTGTTTTGTGATTTCCTTCTCGAGTGCTTCTTTGATTTCAAATGAATGGTTCGCCACACAGCCGGTCCCGGCACAGACCAAAAGGTGTTGGCGGTATTTCTGCTTAGTCTTTTTCATAATTTTGCACGAGCTGGTCGACTTTGTTTACCGTTGTCTGACCATGATATTCATCGTCGACAACGACAATCGGGGCCAGGGCACAGGCACCAAGACAGTTCACGGTCTTCAACGTGAATCGGTTGTCGACCGTTGTATCACCGCTTTTTATCTTTAATTTCTCCTCCAGACGGTTCAGCACCGCAGGAGCGCCGCGCACGTGACAGGCCGTGCCCATACAGACCGTAACCAAGTGTTTGCCACGCGGTTTTAAGCTGAAGGCAGAATAGAATGTCGCAATGCTGTAGATACTGCTTAAGGGCAGTTTCAACTGCCTGCTAACATATTCCAACACATGTTTTGGTAAATAATTTTGAATCTCTTGAATCTCGTTTAATATTTGAATGATTCTCGATGATTTGTAATCATATTTTTTTAAGACCTTGTCGATTTTTTTCATTAACCATTATAATACACAAAAAAAAGCATAAATCAAGCTTTGAGTGTATTCAAATATTATTTCGAGTTACTATTAAGGTATGTGGCTAGAATCTGTATTTGAGACTGACCGCGCCGAGCCCCACCGAAAGGATCAGGGTAATGATTGATATTATTCTGCCGGTGGCGAAACCTGAGGAGACGTACCTGAAGGTCAGCTCATGCATTCCTGATTGCACGTAGACTGCCCGGAACGTGTGGTTGGCTGTGTAGACTTTGCTTATCTCACCGTCCACAAAGGCCTGCCAATCCGGATGCCAGTTGTCGGCCAACACCAGAAAACCAGGATGCTCAGATTCTACGTTGCAGACAATTTCATTTGGTGTGTACTTGACTAACTCGACCGCGGGCGGTAGGGACTCATCCTTAATGTCCAGTCGTGGTACGTCTGGGTCGTTTTCAAGTAGCACGGTGTGTGATGGGTCGTATTCATCTGATTTCATAATATCGAGTATATCTGATTCATTATGCACCTCATAATCATGAACCATATAAACTCTTGGCATCGCGTGTTGGTTTTCGTAGACGGTATATTTGCGGCCGACAAAAGCTCTTTGGAATCTCGATAGAAAGGATCGTATCTGTTCAATTGCACGCCGTGTTTGTAAATCATATTGTGATACATCATCGGGAAGTGTGGGAGCTATGACATATTTTAGGTTAAGCATGTTGAGGAATCTGGGATGTTGGATCAGGTTGGTAGGAGTGAACATTACGCTGCGTCCGGCGCCGATAAATTCCTGGTAGCGTTTGAGGGGATTTGGAATATAACCGCCCGCACTCTGAATATTGTGATACAAAAGATAAAGATCAGTTGTGTGTTCATACCAGGGAGTGGGGAATACCCGGAATATGCTAGGGTCTTTTTTAATGAAACGCGTAATATCATCCGCGGCGTAGTATTTCTCTGGTGCCGGAGCCTCGGGCAAGAATTTGGTAACGAACGGTAATTGGTCGATCAAGGCTAAAAACATAAACAGAATTGCGAAAATCCATAGTTTCACCTTTCGCTTCGTTGAAAAGTATACAAGGCCGAGTATTGCAGCGGCAAGTAATACGGTACGCCAGGTACCATTTACCAGGGATGAGTAATTTGCACGTAGGTTTGAAATCTTTGCGCGTGTGGCTTGTTCGCCCCACATCGAGGCGAGTCTTGAATAGATGGAATCCTGCATAGATTGGACGATCGAATCACCGCCGATTGATAATATAAACGCCGCCAGTCCCAAGACCGCGATGATGATTCCACTCACGATGTATATTTTTCTGGATGGTATTTCTTGCTTTCCGCTCAGGACGTTTTCAAATCCGATAGTACCTAAAACAATGACGCTGAAACTCACCAGATAGAATATTAGGGCAGGTGCCCTGAAGAGTCTGAACCCAGGAATGAGTACATAGGGGATTCTGAAGAAAGGAGTAGCGCTGCCAATGGCAACCAGGAAGGTAACGAGTGCTGCGAGTACATAGAATTTCACGTAGCGCTTTTTCCAACACAGGGTAATCGCCAACAGGGCACACACAAGGGCAATGATGCCGAAATATTCAAGATGCATTTTGAAGCTGTTCAATCCCCAGTAATTGTCAAGAACGCCAGAAAATGTGGGAATGACGAGGTCTACAAGTTCTAATGGAGGCATTGCCCAAGACGCCGCATACTCATAGCCGCGTTCGACCCCGCGTGCAGCGGTCCCCAATCCACCCAACACCGGTAACCAGATCGCCGCCATGAGCAAGCAGATCAGTACGACCGAAAGAGCACCATAGCCAAGAACTTTGATGAGATCTTTGCCCGTATTCTCTTTTCGGTGGGCAACAAGATAGTAGATTACATACCCCAAGATAAATAAGAGCCCGTAATAGGTTATTTGGAAATGCCCTTCGTAAAAGGCAAAGGCAGTTGCTAGTGCCATCAAAAGGAAATAGAGCAACTTCTTTGATTTCAATGCTGAGTGAATGAAGAACAGTATTAGTGGAAAAAGAGCGATGCTGGCTGCCCTGCCTGCATGACCGGCCGCCGGCGTCGTTGCCAGGTTTCCAATGAATTGATAGATGACCGCGCCGACCGCGGCGGTGTACGGCGAGAGACCGATTGCCTTCAGGTAAAGATACATTCCCAGACCGGCGAGGAAGAAGAAAAATATAAGGGAAAGAGTCAATACAACGTTGGGCGGTATGATTTCGCGTAACTGGGCAAGGGGTGCTAAGGGTCCGCCGACCGGTGAACCAAGCACTGGCACGCCGCCGAAGACGTGAGGATACCACAGCGGTAGTTCTGCCTGTTCACCGATCCATTTCTCAAAAGGATAGCCCCCGATGAGATAATCTGAACCGCCGATCATGCGGTCGGCACTGAGAAATGATGAGAAATATATCAGAGGCAGGATCAGCAGAAGTCCGATGACCAATTTCTCCCATTGGACCTCGATAAAGAATGGTTTGCTTTGTTTCGGGATACTTTTCTTGGACTTGGATTTCTTACTCATGTTTCAAGTATAGGAATATTCACGTTATAGTCAAGAACCGGACTTTAAGTGCGTTTTGCGTCGGATGATCAATCCTACGAAGAATATCATGAGCTCAAAAATCGTGACCCAGATACGCGCGATGAAACTGATGGCGATAGCTAGCGGGGTTGGTAGAATGGATGAAAGGAGAAGTGTCATTATGCCTTCACGTACACCCAGCCCAGCCGGTGCGAATATCGCCACGGAACCACTCATCCAAGCTAAGGCGTATGCCGAGGCGATTCTAAATACACTGAATAAGGGGACGGGAAATATCGCGCTGATCAGCAAATAAAAGCCAATTATTTGCGCGATCCAAATACCAAAAAAGTAAAGAGAAATTTGCGAGATTTGCCTGTATGTCAGGGTTATTCTGATTTCGGGTTTTTTCATCATCCGCAGGAAGAAGTTAGAGACACGACTCAGGATTCTCGGATGAAGCATGGTTATGCCAGCTATCGTTAGCATAATGGAAATGATAAGCCACGTTGTTTTGTAATCGCCCGCGATTAAGGTAGTAAAGGCAAAGACTATGCCTCCAGTGATATAGACCAAACCGAGTTCGAGCACCATGCTAAGTGTCAGTTTCTTGCCTTCTAGGTTGGCTTTCCTACCTACATAGACACGACCGACTATGTACCAAACCTTGCCCGGAAGATACTTACCTATCTGCGTTGTTGCGATCATCCAGGTCGATTGGGAAAATGTTATGGGTGCACCTAAGGCTTGCATTATCGCTTGCCAGCTTTTGCTGTAGATCACGAAATAGATAACCAAAGCACAAAAAGATAGGGCAAGCAGCCAAACATTGAATTGGATTCTTTCGAAAGGTATCTTTGACCAATTCAGTACAAGATTTCTTATGAGAAAAAAGAATACTACTACAACGATAGCGATAGTGGTGATTCTTCTGAAAGTCTGCACAGAAGTAGTATATGTCGGGTAACACCGTTGTCAATGACCACGTGGCGCATTGACAGCATGGATGATTCGTCTATAATCGTGTGATGGCGAATCCAATCGCTCCTATCTGGGATGAACTGAAAGGAAGGGTCTCTTCAACCGATCTCGCTTTTCTAAGAAAGTGTTTTCGTGCTTATTCTTCAAAAGCTCACGTGCGCAATGTCCTGCATGATTTGGAGTTGCTGAAAAGACTATCACCACCACCACAGAAAATTCTTGATTTCGGTTGTGGTATCGGTTTGCAATCTTATCTCTTGGCCAAGCACAATTATGAGGTTTACGGCTTAGAGACGGTTGAGGATAAGTCCTTGAACAACTTTTTCCGGGGCAAAGCTGAGTCCCATATCAGTACCCGTGATGAAAGTATGAAAAGTGTTTGGAGCGTGATTCAAACTAAGGTTTCCGTAGATTTCAGGTTCTATGATGGTGCAAGACAGCCATTTCCAGATAGGTATTTTGATGTTGTCTTTGCTTATGCAGTACTCGAACACATCCCACCTGAAGAACTGCCGCAGGTGTTGCGCGAAATAAGAAGGGTATTGAGGCCCGGTGGACTGTTCTATGTTTTTCAACTGCCGCGTCGTAATTCGTATACAGAATTCTTGGCGCGGAACATGGGCTTGGAAGCTCATCCCTATTTGTGGAATCTCAGGGGTATCGAAGAACTGCTGCGTGCTGGAGGATTTCGAAGTGTCTATTCGGAAAGGGTGGATATGTTGTTCAATCATCCTTATAAAATCGTAAACCCTTTGTATAATATGTTGAGGCCTCTGAACGAGTTTCTCGTTCGCACGCCGCTATCACATTTTGCTCATCACTTAACCGTTGTTGCAAAATAGACAATGGTTTAATCGACCATGTAAACATATGTTCACTTGACTTTGCAGGGGTGAATATTATAATATAAATAGAGAATTTTGTTGTAAATAAGCATGAAAGAGTAACGCTGTAAAAGAGGAGGGTTTATGATCACAAGGTTATTCATAAGTGCAGTATGTATTATCTGTACAGCCTACGCAAGTATCTGGACCGAGACCACGCAAGAAGATTTCGCAGATGGTATTTTCGAAAGGGATATTTACGCCTCGCATCTTGATAGCGGTACTGTAGAATTCGCGCCCAGATTTGACCTCAACGGCGATGGCTATATAGATGTGTTCACTGCGGACCGGTACGGTCCATATGTGAGGATCTACTGGGGTGATGCAAGCGGTTATTCGCCAAGCAACGTGACTATGTTTCCGAGTAGCGGTGGAGCGAATTGCGATGCAGCAGACCTGGATGGTGATGGGTATCCTGAGTTTGTGGTTGCACACTACTTTGAGAAGGTTTCGATCTATGCGGGTAGCGCAGCCGGGCCTAACCCGCAGAGCTCTCTTGATTTTCCGATGGTTGCTTACAATCGACAAGGTGTGTTTGTGGCAGACTTCGACAAAGATGGCTACTTGGATATTGCAACATCACAGGAATTCACTCCGGGTAACGGTGCGGTTCTCTGGGGAAGTGCCAGCGGATACGACATAAACAACCGTACTGATTTACCTGTGTATTTCGGTATCCATAATATTGAGGTGGCTGATTTTAACCAGGACACGTGGCTCGATATTCTTTTCATAGAGTACTACGGCTATGACTCGAGCCCGATTAGAATATACTGGGGAAGTAGCAACGGTTTTATTCCGTCAAACATGAGCGTAATAATGGGTCCGGGCGGCAACACCGGCACCTCGATTGCAGACCTTGACGCTGATGGCTGGCTTGATGTAGTGAGCACAGGATGGTATGATCCACAATCCTACATATACTGGGGTGATGAGTCGGGTTATTCGCCATCAAATATGCAGATTCTGGATCCGGGATATTGCTACGGAGGCAGTTCAGTTGCTGACATGAATAAAGATTCGTATCTGGACATAATATACCATAGAGGAGGGTATGGTGTTGCATACCAGAAGATATACTGGGGAAGTGCGTCGGGTTACTCGAACAGCAATTATGTTGACGCCTGTATTCCCCTTGAGACATCAGGTGGCCTCGTAGCAGATCTTAACATCGATGGACATTTAGATATCTTCTGCAATACGAGAACGCCTACCACACACAGTTACGTCTTTTATGGTCCTTCATTCAGCACTTGTAACGTACTGCCGGCCATCCAAGACCATCATGGTGTGTTCCGAGAGATCGGTAATGTCTACGATCGTGCATACTGCGAAGACTATGCGTCTTCAATACTCGATGCTTATGCATGTACTGATTGGGGCACGATCGAGTGGTGTGCTGATACTCCAACCGGTTCAGCTGTTCTGTTTTGGGTGCGTAGTGGAAGCACGGCTATTCCTGACACGACATGGTCGGATTGGTGTTCAGTCAATAACGGCGATTCGATCCCCGATGCCTTAAACGCCCGTTATCTGCAATACAAAGCAGGGTTTACTTACGATAATCCATGCTACCTGCCGTCGCTCAAAGAGGTGAGCATCACGTATGACGGTGCGGCACAGATAAACGCGGTCGTCAGTATTAAGCCGGAGACGATCAATCTGGGGAGTCAAGGTAGATTCACTGCGCTTATTACTCTACCCACTGGCTATGATCATGAAGACATTGACCTTTCAACTATCGGGTGCGAGGGAGCACTAGCGGTTTTGGGTAGCGCGACGCCTGAATTCTTCATTGCCGAGTTCAATGTTCAGGATTTATCCGGAGTCATGCCCGCGTCAGCCGTGGAGTTTCAGGTGACGGGTCAGCTGTATGATGGAACATCGTTCCATGGGTATGATACGGTATGTGTGATCGGCACCGATTACTATATAGACATAACATGCCGTCCAAACCCCTTTAGCGCCCGGACAGTCATATCCGTTACGCCAATTAGCGAGGCAGCGATTTCCGTGAAGATATATAATATCATAGGAGAGTTGGTGCGCACAATAGATGAAATTGAATATTCAGAAACCCACGCAGTGGCAATTTGGAACGGAAGAGACAATTCTGGGCGCAAGGTACCAGCAGGTGTATATCTATACAAAGTAGAAGGTGAAGGAATAAACAAGACTGAGAAAATAGTTGTACTCGATTGAGGAGTATCGGCCCTGTCACGGTAAAGGGGGTAGACGTATCTAAATGATCTAGGTAATTGCTAAATTTCCGCTAATTCGTGTGCAGTAATTTCCTGTTGAGGTAAATACATAGTATAAGGAGGGTATATGATTGTGAGGCCATTCGTGTGTTCAATACTTATTGTGTGCATGGCCCACGCAAGCCTTTGGACCGAGACCACTCAAGAAGATTTCGCAGATGGTATTTTCGAAAGAAATATCTACGCCTCACATCTTGACGGAGGCGCCGTAGAATTCGCGCCCAGATTCGACCTGAACAACGACGGTTATATCGACTTATTTACCGCGGATCGTCATGGTCCATACGTAAAATTATACTGGGGCAGTGCGAGTGGCTATTCACCTGGCAGCTTGACCCAATTTCCAAGTAGTGGTTCCGGTAATTGCGATGCCGCTGATGTCGATAATGATGGCTACGCTGATTTCATTGTGACTCATAAGTACACTCCGAAGCTCACGGTGTACTGGGGTAGCCCCACGGGCCCCGGTCCTTATGGTTATTCAGATATAATGCTTCTACAGGCAGAAGGTGAGGCCTGCTTTGTAGCCGACTTCAATAAGGATGGCTACCTGGATATCGCCATGGATGTAACCTTGCCGGGATACGGATCTGTCTTTTGGGGAAGCGCGTCTGGTTTCAACTTCAGCAATCGCATCGACCTACCTGTGGAAATGGGTCAGCATAACATTGAAGTGGCGGATTTCAACAAGGATAATTGGCTCGACGTACTATTCGTGGCCGCAACGTGGCCAACTGAAACCTACCGAATATATTGGGGAGCGAGTACGGGATTTTCACCGACGAACTTCACTTCCTTCCCGGCTATTTGGGGTTCACATGGTGTCACTGTGGCCGACCTGAACTGCGACGCCTTCCTCGATATTGTGTATACTTATTGGTATGATCCGGCGGCACACATATATTGGGGTGATTCAACTGGCTACTCCGGTTCAAATATGCAGGTGCTGAATCCAGGTTATTGTTACGGAGGAAGTGCTGCAGCGGATATTAACAAAGATGGCTACTTGGATATCGTCTTTCACCGTGGAGGGTATGGAAAGCACCAGCAGGAAATATACTGGGGCAGTGCTGCCGGTTATCATGATACTAGTATATCGTATATCGGTATTCCAATCGAAGCTAGTGGAGGGCTAGTCGCTGATTTCGATAATGATGGTGACTTAGATATCTTCAGCAACGCGATTACACCCGGTTCACACAGCTATGTGTTTTGGGGAAGTGAATTCACGACTTACACGGAATTACCAGTGAACAATGATCATCACGGCATGTTTCGTGAGATCGGTAATGTCTATGATCGCAACTACAACGAACCATATATCTCTTCGGTGTTCGATGCTGGACAGACCAGCGACTGGGGTACGGTTGAGTGGGATGATAGTCTGCCATCTGGGGCATCAATTGAGTGCTGTGTTAGAACTGGTAATACGCCTTCTTATGACCCGACCTGGTCGGATTGGTGCATGTTAGGTAACGGTGAACCGGTGCCAGATTCATTGAATTCTCAATACATTCAGTATATGACATCGCTAATCTATACTAATCCTGCCTTGTTGCCGTGTCTGTATGAAATGAGTATTTCTTACAATATCGGTGATTATATTATAGTGACCGTGCCGAATGGCGGTGAATGCTGGATACGGGGGAATGCCTACGATATTACCTGGACGAGTAACGGGGTGAGCGGCGACGTGAAGATTGAACTCTACAAGGGTGGTGTTTTTAACAGCACGATAGTAAGCAGCACAGCTAATAGTGGGTCGTACAATTGGGTAATACCTGCGGGGCAACTACCGGGCACTGACTATCAGGTTAAAATAATTAGTATTAATGATCCTGCAGTCTTTGACCATAGTGACGCAGATTTTACCATTTGTAGTCAGATCATCGTAACCGCACCCAATGGTGGTGAAACCTGGCATATCGGTGAGACCTATGATATCACCTGGGCGCCGGCAGGCATCGGCGGCAACGTTTCGATAGAGTACTCGACCGATGCTGGGTCGACCTGGAATACGGTGACCTCGGACACATTAGATAACGGTAGTTACCCGTGGACCATACCCGCTACACCGACAACTCAAGGTAGGGTCAAGGCAACTCATTTGACTTGCGCTGCCAATTATGATGAGAGTGATGGTGACTTCGCAATTACAGAATACGGCATCACCGTCACATCGCCGAATGGTGGTGAGGGTTGGATACGCGGAAATTCTTACGAAATTACCTGGATGAGTAGCGGAGTGAGTGGCGATGTGAAGATCGAACTCTACAAGGGCGGCGTTTTTAACAGCACGATAGTGAGCAGCACGGCTAACAGTGGGTCGTACAGTTGGAACATACCCGCGGGACAACTGCCGGGCACTGATTATCAGGTCAAGATTACTAGTATTAGTGATCCTGCGGTCTTTGACCAGAGTGACGCTGACTTCACTGTCTGCAGTCAGATTGTCGTGACCGCACCCAATGGTGGTGAAACCTGGCATATCGGAGAGAGTCACGATATCACTTGGGCGCCGGCAGGCATCGACGGCAACGTTGCTGTCGAATATTCAACCAACGGTGGATCGAGCTGGCTGATAATCGATTCCGATACCCCAGACGACGGTATTCATACCTGGTCCGTACCAAACACACCGACGACCGAAGGCAGGGTGAAGGTTACTTACCTAGCATTTTCTGCCAATTATGATGAAAGTGACGGAGACTTCACAATCCCGCCGTTGGCAATAGAAGAGAATCAATCAGCCGGTCGGCCGACCGTCTTTTCTATTCAGCAGAACTGCCCAAATCCATCTTCGAGTAGAACGTTGATAAAATACGCAATCCCAGAACCGTGCAGGGTAGAAATCAGGCTCTATGATGTCACCGGCCAAGAAATAGCTGTGTTGATGGATGAAAATCTGTCATATGGTTATTACGGGATAAGTATCGATGTCGATGATATTGCCGGCAGAAGACTAGCCAATGGAGTGTACTTCTATCGTTTTATGGCTGGCCAATATATTGAAACAAAATCCTTGATGGTGGCACGATAGTTACAGGCGTTACAAGGCAGTTCGTAAGTGCAAGCACGAAGTGATATTTCAAGAGGTATTAGCTTATAGATTTACTGGAGAAATCACCAACAATCTTGTAGAGGATTTTTCTTACAGCTTCAGAAACTCGATTCCTGCTTCGTTCAGCATGCCGATCGCCAGTTCATCAGGATATTCTTTTTTATAGATTATTTTTTCGACCTTGGCGTTGATCAACATTTTCGTACAGATGAAGCAGGGCTGATGCGTTGAGTAGATGGTGGCGCCTATCACGCTGGCGCCAAAGGTAGCAGCCTGAATGAGCGCATTTTGTTCGGCATGAACACCACGGCACAGTTCATGACGCTCGCCTGAGGCAACCCCCATTTTGCCCCGTACACAGCCAACTTCTTCACAATGGGCAATGCCACCTGGCGCCCCGTTGTAGCCGGTGGCCAAGATACGTTTGTTCTTGACGATAACGGCGCCAACCTGGCGTCTCAGACACGTAGACCGCTGTGCAACCAGCTCAGCAATCGACATGAAGTACTGATCCCAGGGTTTTCTCATTCCAGAAGCTATTCGTTGAAATAGGTGGATGCCGGTCTCATACCTGCGCCTTGACCGGGGCAATCGCGACGACGCTGTCATCTTTGGCCAGGGCAATTATCTTGACTCCTTTGGCCTGACGGCTCAAAACCTTGATTTCATTCACCGGTGTTCTTATGACCTTGCCGATTTTAGTCATGACGATGAGGTCGTCATCATCATTAACACTCGCCACGCCGGCAATCTTGCCAGTCTTGGCATCAATTGTCATCGCCTTCATGCCTTTACCAGCGCGCCCCTTTTCTCCAATCGCCTCGAACTTGACCCTTTTCCCCCTACCTCGCTCGCCGACGACAAGCATGTCCTCATCAGCACGCGCGACGTTGAAGCCGACGACTTCGTTGCCCTTGGCGAGCCGTATGCCTCTCACTCCACCAGCATTTCTTCCCATGGGTCTGATCTGTTTTTCGCTGAAACGTAGACTCAATCCATCCTTTGTCGTGAGGAGCACAGAATCCTTGCCCGTGGTGAGTCGAGCCGCGATGAGTCGATCGTTTTTGGCAAGATTGATCGCGATAATGCCCTTCTTCCGCGTATTTTCGTAATCAACGAGGTCGGTTTTCTTTACTTTCCCCATTTTCGTTGCCATGAATATGTAGTGCTTGGATGAGAAATCCTTGATGGCCAGGCAGGCGGTAACTCGTTCATTCGCAGCGAGTTGAACCAAATTGGCAATCGAGCGTCCCTTGGAGAGCGGCCCTGATTCAGGTATCTCATAGACCTTGCACGCATATACTTTTCCCTTATCTGAGAAAAAGAGCAACGTATCCGTCGTCTTCGAAATTAGTAATTGGTATGCTACATCTTCACCCCGGACTTCATGGATCTTCCGGCCATGACCGCCCCGGGTCTGATTCCGGTAGGTAGTAATAGGCTGTCTCTTTATGTAACCACGCTGAGTTAGGCTGATGACCATATCCTCTTCGCCAATCAAGTCTTCAATCGTGAGTTCTTCCGGCTCAGCGTCAACTATGATCGTTCTTCGTGGGTCCCGATAGCGCTCTTCTTGTGTTTTCAATTCTTGCTCGATTACTTGATATACTCCTTTGGGCGACCGAAGTATTGACTTCAAACGAGCGATTTCTTTGATCAACCCAAGATACTCTTTTTCTAGGCTTTCTTTTTCGAGATTAGTAAGTCTTGCCAGGCGCATATCGAGAATCGCTTGTGCTTGTACCTCACTAAGGGAGAAACGCTTCATTAGCCTCTGCTTTGCTACTTTGGTATCCTGCGATTTTTTTATTATTTTGACTACCTCGTCGATATTTTCAATTGCTATTTTCAAACCTTCAAGGATATGCGCTCGCTTCTCGGCTTCGGCCAGCTCGAATTTGGTCCTTCGAGACACGACTTCGAATCTGAAATCGACGAATTGCTGTAAGGCTTCGCGCAGCGATAGGGTCTTCGGCGTATCCGACACCAAGGCTAAGATTTGAATGCCGTACGGCACCTGCAGACTCGTATATTTATATAGATTGTTTAGCACGATTTGAGGATTCGCATCCCTCCTCAGCTCCACGACAATCCTTATGCCATCCTTATCAGATTCATCTCTGAGGTCAGAGATACCTTCCACTTTCTTCTGACGCGCCAGATTTGCGATTTTTTCGAGCAAAGAACTCTTGTTTACCTGATACGGAATCTCGGTGATGACGATCGCTTGCTTGCCGCCCTTCATGTCTTCTATGCGCGCCTTGCCTCTGATGATTATTCTTCCCTTACCAGTCCTGTATGCTTGATCTATACCGGCTCGTCCGATAATGATTGCACCGGTTGGAAAGTCTGGGCCAGGAATGAGTTGTAGTAGGGCGTCGTCCTTGATTTTCGGATTTTTGATAATGGCGATCAGTGCGTTTGTTACTTCGCTGAGATTGTGGGGTGGTATATTCGTTGCCATGCCGACCGCGATCCCCGATGCTCCATTGCAGAGTAGATTAGGAGTATTAGCGGGTAGCACTACCGGTTCTTTCAGCCGTCCATCAAAATTGGGTACAAAATCAACAGTATCTCTGCCTAGATCCTTAAGGATATCTTCGGCCAAAGAAGTGAGTCGGGCTTCGGTGTAGCGATAGGCTGCAGGTGCATCTCCATCAATAGACCCGAAGTTGCCTTGCCCATCGACCAGCGCGTAACGCATAGAAAAATCCTGAGCCATGCGGACAAGCGCATCGTAGATGGCCATGTCACCGTGCGGATGATACTTTCCGAGAACGTCGCCGATCACCGTAGCAGCTTTCTTATAGGGACGATTCGACAGTAAACCAGCTTCGGACATTGCATAGAGGATGCGGCGCTGCACGGGTTTGAGACCATCACGTGCGTCGGGCAGCGCGCGACCCACGATGACACTCATCGCGTAGTCGAGATAAGAAGACTTTATTTCATCTTCAATGTAGACGGTTGTTATTCTTTGGTCCATTACAGAATTATACCCAAAAATCGGCCTCAGTCAATAAGGCGAATTGCCAAAAACGCCCATTTTTCAAGGAAAAATCGCATTGTCGGTACTTGTGTGTCGACGTGGTGAATTTCGTAAAAATCTCAAAATTTCTGTCTGGATGGTTTTCTTTTGTCAAACGTGCAAACGGTATTAAAGCCGTTGGTTCTTAAATATTCGAATGCCAATGTTAGATCCTTCCCGAGATCTTCGGGACGATGACTATCTGAGCCGATGGTAATTAACTCGATGCCTTTTTCATGTGCCATTTTCATCAACCTCGGTGCCGGATAGAATTCGTTCATGAAGCGCATGCCGGCCGTATTGATTTCTAGGGCGATGTGATTCTCTTTAATCAGGCGAAAGATGTGGTTCATGATATCACGAGGGACGTTGTTGATGACATTACCATAGTGATCCTTTCCATATTTCTTGTAGACATCTATATGAGCGAGGGAATCGAACGTATTACTTCCTATCAAGTGTTCGACAGTCATAAAATAGTTTTGCATGAGCTGTTGGGCATCGTATTGATCGAAGTATTTCTTGCACTCCTTAGAGCTGTCGATGCAAATATGTTCGAGGCAATGGACCGCGCCGATGACAAAATCAAGCTCGGTTCCCTCGATTATATCTTGGAGCCGAAGCTCGATCCCTTCATAATAACCAACCTCAATTCCAAATTTAACGGTGAGACCTTGTTTCTTGTATTTGTCACGCGCCTCGAATATCTCCTTTCGCAATCTCTTGAGACCTTCTCTCGAGAAGGGTTCCCGTTCGCCGTCAAAACTGATGAATGAATCGTCGCGTTTTGGATCCAGCTCGCAGTGGTTTGTGAAGCAGATTTCCCTGAGGCCGATTTCAAGGGCACGATCGCAGTATTCGGTTACTGTGCCCGCAGCGTCTATGGAATGGTGTGTGTGAATGTGATAGTCAATCATCAGACGTGGGTGTCGATCAGAAACCTCGGTGTTGGTTCTGATGCACCAGAAACATGAAGCTCGTCACGTGAGGATGACGTTTTCTCCTAACGGTTCAAAACGGTCCGCTTTCTCCTTCAGGTCGTACGCCGTGTTGTCGGGAAAGGCGAATATCTCAACGCGCTTACCCGTGCCCTTTATGAAATCAACAAGGGGCACAAAATCTCCGTCGCCTGAGGCTAAGACGATGGTGTCGACTCGGTCGATGATGCCGAGAATGTCCAGTGCGATTCCCATATCCCAGTTTGCCTTGGCTGATCCATTGGCACGAGTCCTGACATCTTTTGTCTTCACAATATAGCCGATACGCTCAAGGCTCGTGGCGAACGGTTTGACATCACCTTCAGGGGGCTGGACAATATAGGCATATGCTTTTATGAGATTACGCTTTCCGGTAACAAGGCGAAGTAGTTTTTCATAGTTGACCTTGGCGGCATAGCCCATGCGTGCCGAGTAATAAAGGTTTTGGGAGTCAACGAAGATTGCAATAGTTTCTTTCTTAACGATCTTCGAATGTTCTAATAGTTCCCTTAACGATTTGATTTCTTCAAATAATTTGCCACAGATTTCCTTATTCTCGATAAAATAAGATTTCAAATTTTGATTCAAAGTCTGTAAATGCTGTGCTACTTTTTCTGTGATATCTTTTTGGATTTTTTCGGATATTTTTGTTTCCAGATCCTTCGTTGCCATTTTATCCTCCCCGCCCGGCTATTACCGATTGGCCATGTGCGCAAGATTTAATGGACAATGTCGAGTTTTTCGGGTGGCAGATACTTGTAAAGAGTAGGTTGAGACTGCTCGTCAAGATCATTTGTCCAGACCAGGACGTAGTTGTTCGTGCCGGCAATGTCCACGAAGATGTAATCATCACCATTAAGGTACTGCCAGTGTTCATATGGCCTGCTCTCCTGCAATTGCAAGGGTTGTGGTCTATCTATTTCATCGGGGTCGCCACGCTTAATGTAGATACGTCCCCGATCTGTCTTGCTACCTGGTTTTCCACCGTAGCGGTAATGCTCGTCTGCGTATTCAAACCGCTCGGCGATTTCATAATAATCATATTTTTGCCAGAATTTATCCAGGAACCTCTTCTTGCCCTCTTCTGGAAGATGTTTGAATTCGTCGTAAGCATGGGGACCCACAAGATATTCTATTTCATCGTAGTAGGGCATACCCTCGTAGCTCACTTCCTTACGTTGAGCCCGGGAAATATTGAATCTAGTTTCTTTCTGCACTATGACATTCGATTCATCATCTTCTATTGAAATAAGCAAGTCGTATTCACCGGGTTCGAGGCCCAGCACATTGAATCCGCAGTTGGCTGCTTGTGATGGGAAGACTTTGTCTATCGGTCTTGAGATTTTCCGGACTATCTTGCCCTCTCTACTGAGGATTAGGTACGTTGCAGTTACCGTATCGTAGGTTGGAACTACGTCATACAATTCGTAGTAGAAACAGAGATTCTCGAATCGTTCGTCGAATGAATGTGAGGGACGCGGTATCACTCTCAGGTTACCTTTCTTCAAGTAGGTGCCTGCGGTATCGATAGTTATCTCGCTGGAGAGCAGTATATCACTCATGCCATAATCTTCATCGGTTATCTCAAGAACCGCCTCGCTGATTCCTCTTTTGTCGCCCGATAGTATCTCGATGGAATAATTGAATCTACCTTCGGTCAGATAAGTACCAAACTGAACGATGAACGACACGCGTTGCTTTGCCGCATAAGAGAACGAGGGAAGTGTAAATTGGCGATACAATGTATCGATAAGTGAATCGGGACGGGTGAGGTCGCGTATTTTGAATGGTATGATTACATTTGCAAAGATTATGTCTTCGGCAGATTCGTAGTCCAACTCATTGTAAGGGATTTCACAGTTGAACTCGGCATAGAATATTTCTCCAGTTTCTATGGTATGGCTTATTGTGTCTTCTATCTCAAGTGTCGTTCTATACACGACAGGGTCAGTGTGAAATTCTATTCCGCTGGTGGCGATGAGCAGACAGATTGAAATGATCATAAGCCTAAAACATCCGGACTCGCGAGTATGTACTGACCGAAGCCATAACGGTCCACAAACAAGAAGCGCAGATTGTTTTGATAGTAATACCAGATCACGTAAGGGTAAGAATCTATTTCGTACGGATAACGCTGAATCTCATCAGGAGGTCCATTCTTCACAAAGATTCTCGCTCGGTCACTGCGCCAGCCCAGATCTCCATTTGAGAAGTTTTTTTCCGCATAAGCTATGCGTTCAAAATACTCGGCTTCTCTTTCGTTGTACCTGGTGTTTGGTGTCGGATCGAATTTACTCCAGAATTCGCGCCACAATGAATCCCTTTCCGGTTCAAGGGTCTTATTCAGCCTATCCATCTCCCGTGGGGTCGCTATATACTGCAGCTGATCGACCCTCAAGGACCACATTTCTTCGTCTAGGTAGAACGGACGTGAAACCTTGATTGGAATGACTAATTCATCGATTTTGCCCTGCTCCGAGTACAACTCGAGTTTTAACTGATGCTCATCGATGGATAAGCCGGCGACGTCAAAAATTATGGAGTCATTATACGAACCTTTTCTTACCGCTTTTGCTTGTTTCAGATTACCGATTGTTGCAACGGTACTGTCTATAACGCCTTGCCGATTGAGGATCGTAAATGATAATTTGAGCCTGTCGTTTGAAATCGCCCAGAATACGTTCCCCAAATTTCTTGCCTGTATGAGTTTCTCTGTGGCTGTAAATATTACGCCAGCATGCAAATCGATGATTTTGAAAGCATAGTAGTCGCTGTTGCTTGGTATGTAGAGTTTGATCGAATCTTGTATGTCAACGGTATCCTCAGTTGCGGTTTTGCGCCAGTAATCTCCGGTTAATTGGTTATCGTGTTTGTCGAATATTATTACCTGGATCTCGTATTCACCCTGAAAAGATGTGTCTTTTGCATAATACTGAAGACTTCTTGAAGGCATTTTGTAGTATAGCGCCAATTCTTGTGCTGAATCGCCGTGTATTCTATTAATGACCTGGTACTCTATCTGAAAAAAAAGAAGCAATATCATTTCTTGACCTTATGTTTTTTGTTGTGAAAGATATTATTCAACGCTTGATCGATTCTCGACGCGAAGATGAACGACAGGCCGGCACGCACGTGCTTGGGAATTTCCTGCAAATCTTTTTCGTTCTCCTTGGGCAACATAATCTTCTCGATACCTGCCCTTTTTGCGGCAATTACCTTTTCCTTGATGCCTCCGACTGGAAGAACCCGGCCGGCAAGAGTGATTTCACCCGAAAAGGCGATCTTGGAATCAATTGATTTGTTCCGAATAAGCGAGGCCAGTGACATGACGACGGCGAGTCCCGCAGAGGGGCCATCTTTAGGGATAGCCCCGGAAGGAATATGAATGTGCAATTCTTGATTTTCGAGATCGCTCAAGGCAATTCCCCAACCACGCATTCTTGTCTTTAAGTACGAAAGCGCCGCCTGGCACGATTCCTTCATGACGTCGCCTAAAAGGCCGGTTAGAATCAAACCCTTCTTGCCTCTCGTTTTAAGCGTTTCGATGAACAAAATTTCACCACCGTAGGGAGTCCAGGCGAGCCCGGTTGCGACACCGATTTGACCATCACGGGCCGCAACCTCAGGCACAATTTTCTGAGGTCCAAGGAATTGAGTTAGTTTTTTCGCACTTAACTTAACCTTACCCCGCTTGCCTTCGGCGATTCGCTTTGCTACCTTGCGGCAGATGGAGCCAATAAGACGTTCGAGATTCCGTACCCCTGCTTCTTTTGTGTAGGCACTGATAATGCGCTTGACAGCTGCATCATCGAACAATATGTTCTTGGACTTAAGGCCATTTTCTTGTATCTGGCGCGGAATCAAATATTTCTTCGCAATTTCAAGTTTTTCTTCTAGTATATAACCAGGTAGTTCAATCATCTCCATGCGATCTTTAAGTGCTGGGATAATGGGGTCAATAATATTCCCAGTTGCGATAAACATGACACGTGAGAGGTCAAAAGGTACTTCTAGATAGTGGTCGGAAAAGGCATTATTCTGTTCGGGGTCGAGTACTTCCAAAAGAGCCGAAGAGGGATCCCCGCGGAAGTCGGTGCCTACTTTGTCAATTTCGTCAAGCATGAATACAGGATTATTTGTACCGCAATTTTTGACCGACTGGATAATTCTTCCGGGCAAGGCGCCCACATAAGTTCTGCGATGCCCTCTGATCTCCGCTTCATCTCTGATTCCGCCCAAAGAGATTCTGATAAACTTACGTCCCAGGGCGCGGGCAATGGATTTGCCGAGCGATGTCTTGCCCACACCGGGCGGTCCGATGAAGCAGAGTATTGTCCCCTTCGAGTCCGGTTTCAATTTTTTCACCGCGAGGTATTCGAGTATTCGTTCCTTGACTTTTTCCAGATCGTAGTGATCCTCATCAAGTATCTTCTGGGCCCGCTTGATGTTCATGTTGTCCTGTGTAGAAAGCGACCAGGGTAAAGAAATTAGCCAATCAATATAGGTTCTCGATACCGTATATTCGGCGGCGTGGGGGGGCATCTTGGCCAGACGGTCGAGTTCTTTCAGGGCTACCTTATTGGTCTCCTTGGGCATTCTTGCTTCCAAGATTTTCTTTCTCAATTCATCGATCTCGCGCGCGTGTTCGTCGGTCTCGCCCAACTCCTTTTGAATTGCCTTCAGTTGTTCGCGCAGATAGAATTCACGCTGACCTTTATCCAACTCGCTCTTCACGTCGGAGCGAATCTTGGCACCGAGTTCGAGTATGCTGATTTCCTTTTGTAGCATGGGAATGAGTTTTGCAAAGCGCTCTTTTGGTTCTGTCGTTTCAAGGAGAGCTTGCTTCTCGTGGTAGTCGAAGTTAATCGTGCTGGTCACAAAGTCGATGAGGTTATCCGCAGATTCCATGTTTAGGATCACAGCAGCGTACTCGTCAGGTAAATAAGGGGCGAGCGATACGAGATGTTGAAACATGGTCACGACGTTGCGCATCATGGCTTCGAGCGCAACGGTTTTCTTATATTTCGTTGTTACAATATTTATTTTCGCCTTTAGATACGGTTGATCTTGAGTGAATTCCGTGACCCGGAAGCGCTTAAGGCCCTTAATGAGTAATCTGATGGTGCCATCGGGGAAGCGGAGCATTTTTGTGATCTGAATGACACAACCGATGTCGAATACCTCATGAGGCTTCGGTTCTTCAATGTCTGGATTTCTTTGGGTTAGGGCGCCGGCTAGCTTATTAGTGGTCAGGATTTCATCGATGAGTTTTGCCAGCTTCTGTGTGTGAATTATGAGTGGCACCACCTGGTCCGGGAATATGACACCACCTTTGATAGGAATGATGCCAAGCTCTTCAGGGATTTTGATTAGCGTATCAACCATTCACTGTTTTGACAAAATAGGACAACTAATGTTTATCGTTCTTGTAAATCCCTTCACTACTCACCTTCGATGGGGATGATTTTTTCCTCTAATGTCTTTAAATGTATGGTTAGAAGCCCGTCGCGCATTTCGTGTTGATGTTGTCGTGTCTCGATTGGGATTGGAAAGTCGATTCGACGGATGAAGCGGCCATATGGAATTTCTAGATTGTGAAAAACACAGCAATCCCCGGTCAATCCGGGGGGTGTTGTGCGGTTGCCCATGATAATCATATGTCTGGTGCGCAAATAGATAACTATGTCGCGTGTATCTACTCCTGCTAGTTCAAGGTGAATCATTATACCTTCAGGTGTAGTGTATAGATTATACAGTGGTTGCCAGTTAGCGAATTCTGGGAAGACGTTACTGTCATCGTAATCAATGTTGTCGTCGATGATGAATTCAATGTGCGTTTCTAGATCTTTTTCTGAGACTGGGCGTTTCATAGTTGATTATAACGGAAATTACCTAGGTGTCAAGTTCACACCGGTTCAGATTAGTATGCTTTTCGTAAACCCTCGGGCGGTGCAGTTTTGGGTATATCTCTATCTCGTGGTTTCCTCAGGTATGGTTGTAACCCGCTGGAGCACATCCTGTGCGGTTAGGGCTATGAACTGGTTTCGGTTGTTGGCGGCTTTTTGTAGGACTTGCATTGCTTTTGGAGTGCCGATTTGCGCAAGTGCGTTGAGGGCGGCCGTCTTGGTCGCTTGAAGTAAGTTCCCCTTGAACCAGGCGCGTTCTTTGATCACTGCAGTAAGTGCATTGATCACCGATTCGTATTTGCATTTGGCCAAAACATCGATGACCCGGGATCTAAACTGTTCTTCTGCTTCATCCGGAAATCTCTTTTGTCTCTTCAACCATTCTAGGACGTCGGGGATTTTTTCTTTGAAATCTTCTGGGTCCAAGTTCTTCATGGCCTCGAGTGTAACGTCGGTGTATTTGCTGCCGAGTGCTTTCTGAATATATTCTTTACACCTGGTACCACCGATTTTACCTAAACTCGTCACTACCTCAAGCTGTATCTGCTCGATATCTTCATTTAATAATGCCCCGATGTCGTCAACCGTCGATTCGGCCTTTAATTCGCCTAATATGAACACACCATTACGCCGCGCATACCATTCTTCAGCCTTAAGCAAGCCGATTACCTCGGGTATAACTCTATCCGTCATCCTCTTCAAGATATCAAGGATTTTCATTCTGACCGAATAGTCTTCGGTCTCCCGGAGGGTTTGAATCAACAGGGGAGCGGAATGGTCGGCAAGCGCAATCAACGCTTCCCGTGCTTCTGCGTAAGTGCCGGCTGCCCACAGTGAGGATATCAGTTCAGGGATGTAAGTGGGATCCTTCGTTTCACCGATTGCCTTGATCACGAACCGCTTACGTTCGAGGAATATCGAGTCTTTACGCATCAAATACTTTGCATACTTCTTGGCAATGAAATCCATTACCTCACTGGCCTCATCTTCGTGTGCCTTGATGTAGAGAATCTTCATGGCGTCGATGGCTTTGGCAAAGGCATTGAGGTCAGATTCTGCCTCGGCCATTGTATCCAGTCGGTTTGCCATGAGGCGAACCAAGTCGTAATTCTTGGACTCGAATAATTTACCCGCGAATTTGATGAGAGCCTCGATTGCTTTTATTCGCTCCTCGGCTTTTGCGCTGCGCAGCTTGGGGAATTGGCTCTTCATCTCCAGTTCAAGATTCCTAATCACGAATTTGGTCGCGGCTTCCGGACCTTTCCTAGATTTCACCTGACCCATTAATCGGTCCACGAACTTGTGTGTGTAGAATTCAGGAGCGCGTTGTCTTAAGGTAGTCAGGATATCTGGCAACTTGACGCTCGAGACGTTTGATAGGATGTCCACTACGTCATCTTCGGATCTGGGCGATTTCTTCTTGGCGATGGTCACGACGATGTCGACGATGTCCTCGTCGTCCATGGTCGGCACCAACTTGCGGAATAGGTCGGCAAGTTTCTTATTCTCGGTGCGGTACCGGACGATATTCTTCTTGACCGAGGGTGATAGCACGGCAAGGATTCTCGAAAAAACTAACGAGTATTCATTCCATCGTTCTTCGCCGTACCGGTCCACGACCATGAGGGCGAGTTTTTCGAGGCCGCCAACTATTTTGTTAGATTGAATTTCAGTACTGTCGCTGCCGTCAACACCAAGCACGCCGAGGAAATTGCCTAATTCCTTGAGTCGTTCTTCTTCTGTCTTGGGTGTTTCCGCAGTTATAAGTGATTCGAGGAAGTTCTCCCAATCCAATTCCCTCATGTCCTCGTCTGAGGAGACAACACCTACACGGTAGATATTAACTTTTACGCCGGTAATGTCCCGCATTCGCATCACGGCAACGACATCGCCAAAGTCTTCGATGTCTGAGGGTTGCATCGACATCACAGAGAAGAATTCATTGAGGTCGCTTTCCGAGACTTCGGTATTGAAGGTGATACTGTTGACGCCAATTTGATGAAACCTATCCACGAGATATTTCACGATGCTTATTTTCTGTGAATCGAATCTCTCGTTCTCAATCGTTAAGACATTCTCGATGACGACGATCGATACAACGCGTTTTTCGATTCGGAGTTCGTTGAATAGCTTGTGCAACCGCTGCACCGTGCGCATCTGCGAAGGATGACCGTCAGGATAGGTTCTTGCTAGGTATACACCCATCCTTAGAAGTTTAAGTAAATCATTGTATAGGTCTAATATATGTTCTTCCATTAGCCTTTCAACTTTAGTTTGTACTCATATGCTTTTACTGCAAATGATTCCTCAACGAATTCGCCGACCTCGCGGTAGTCGAAGAAGCCTTTGGTTACTTTATGAAGATTTTCACCAACTAAGATCGTATTAGTGGCCGCGTTTTTCTGTAGTATCTGGCTTTTCCTAAAGCCCTTGGTTAGAATTAGTGCACTCTTTAGGTCATAGTGCAGATCGAATATCGAGGCTGATTCGATCTCGGCACCAACCTTGAGTCCTATTGGGCTTTTGAAACCTCCCTTCTTATTGAAATCGAGCAACTTGCTGAACATCTCATCCGCGGTCAGAATCGCCATATGGGGTGCAAAACCCGATTCTATGTTGAGTCCGAAAATACTGACTATCTCATCTCCGATAAGCTGATATACTATTCCTTTGTTAGACTCTACGATTTTTGCGAAGACCCCAAAGATTTCGTTCAGGACTGCCATGACATCTTCAGCGATCATGGCTTCACTCATCTTAGTGAACCCGGACAGATCGACGCGCAGGAATGTCAGCTTTACGTTCTCAAAACGTGACGGAGTCTCGGCACGTAGCGTGGTGCCGCACCATGGGCAGAAGTTGAGCGGTTGGTTTACTTCTTTCTTGCAGGTCATGCAGAGCATCCTAAATCTCCAGCAGCCTCGTATATTCAGGTCGATTCACATAATGTTGCTGGTTCTTATCATTGAGTCGCGATTTTATGTCATCATAGACTAGCAAGGCTTTTCTTCCGTAGTAGCGTGCCCGTTCAATATCACCCTTCTCTGAAAAGATTTCGGTGACCCTATACAGAGCGGCGGCGATCAAAGGTGGTAGTTTCATTAGTTCTGCTAGCTCGAGTGCCTTTTTGGCATGTTCTAGGTCATGTTGTTTGTCGATCAGGGACAATAACCTTTGACATTGGAACACGATCTCTGCGCGGTATGACTTTTCGGCAATTCTCATGCTGTTCACTACGTAATCACGTGCCTTCTTGTATTCCTGATTGTTGAAATAGACCAGTGCCTTTTTTAGGTCGATTTCGGCAAGCAGGCTCTCACGAATGAGGAATGATATCTTCTTATCGACAGATTGCAGGTATTTTTCTACCTGCCGTACATCGCCGTTGAGTGAATGGATGAAAGCAAGATCCAACGCGGACTTTATGTATGCGTCAAAACTGCCAATAGAATCCGCGGTCATGAAGCACTCTGCTAGCAGTCCCTTGGCTTTTTCAATATTCCATATTTCATAGTCGATGTTCGCAATCAGATATTGCAGTTCGATGTTCCTTCTGATATCCTCGGCATCGATAAGGATCTCCAAACCATGTTGCAGATAGTCCAATGCCTGTTCATAGTTGCCCAGGCTCTTGTGCAGATTCGATAGATTGAACAGGCACACTATCTCAGCTTCTCGTATGTTGTTAGCGTGTGCCGTTCTCCAACTCAGATTGTAGTTTATGAGACACTTATCGTATTCATATTTGTTTGCATAGAGCATGCCTAAATCCGAATACAAGATGGCTAGGATGCTTACCATTTGCTCGTCGCATCTGTCTATGCTGGATATTAATAGTTGCTCCGCTTCTTCTGTTTTGTTAAGTAGTATGAGCGCATATGCGTCACGTTCCGCAAACAATACCTCATTTTTTAGGTCCTTGTCCTGACGTGCATCAGCAAGTCGTTCCCGCGCCGTTCTTTCCATCTTCTTGATGTCACCCTTGATTTCATAGATGTCTACCAAGTTCAGCATGACGTCCTGGTATAGGGTTTTTGGTAGTTCATCCCCGATTTCGTTCTTCGTATTCAGAACTTGTTCATAAAAAGACAATGCCTGATCAATCGCGTAGAGGTTCTTTGCCTTATCGCCGGCCAGCTTAAAATACTCGGCAGCACGCGCATGTCGGTCGGAGGCCTGATAATGCCTTGCGACGTCTTCGTAAAACGTGGACAAAGTGTCGCGGTATACCTGTTCGAAAAGAGACGCCACTTTTTGATGTATTTCTTTTCGTTTTCTAACCGGGAGCACTTGATAGGCGGCGTCTTTGAGTAGATTGTGACGGAAAATGTATACTGGATCTTCGCCGTCTGACGACAGTACGACATATCCCTCAGCAATCAGGTAGTCCAGCTGTGCTTTCAAATCAGGCCAAGCAAGGAGCTCTTTCAATATGCGGAAGCTGAAACGGTAGCCGATGACCGAGGCATAATCAATAATAAGACGCGCGTTAGAGGCAAGGGAATCGATCGTCGACATGACTAATCCGTAAAGGTCATCGAGAAAAACCAGTACCTGTTCTTTTTCCAAACACCACGTTCCCGAGACCTTTTTTATAATTTTATTGCGCCGTGTGTTGCGGATGGCTTCGATTGTGAAGAGTGGACTACCGCCTGCTTCACGATATATGAAGTCGGCTAGATGTTTATCAACATTGGTGAGCATATGTCGAATCAGCGCATAGATGTCTTTCTTTGATAAAGGTTTCAGGTCAATTCTATCGACGGGAATTGAGGCCGTTTGGAGAAACTTGTCGGGCGCATTTATCAGCAGAAACATTATTGGTTCGTCTTCGAGTTCGGAGATCAGATATGTGATTAACTCCTTGGACATCACATCGGCTTGGCCAAAATTCTCGAAGATCAGTACCAGAGCTTTTTGCCGACATTCACTCCTTATGAAATTGCGCACCGAGGCGTAGATTTCATCGTTGACCGCGCGTATGTCTTCGCTGCGCAACCGGCCGATATCGGTTAAGAGCAAGTGCTTAATACCCTTGGCGATGGGTGGACTAAGCTCTCTCTGACCAACCACATCGTGAATCCGTTTGGTCATGGTATCCTGGCTGTCGAACTCGTGCAGGTCTAAAAAACGTCTGAGTAAGGACCTGAAAGGATAGTATGGTGATTGCACATCGACCGAGCAGTTCGTTTCAAAATGATTGATTGCTTCATTCCTGCTTAAATGAAATGCAAATTCCTCCTTAAGCCTGCTCTTCCCACTGCCCATTTGCCCGTTGATAGCGCAATAGACTGCACGATGGTCGGCTAACCTATCGGCAAGGGCAATCAATTTTTTCAATTCGGCCTCACGGCCGTAGAGCGGCATTCTCTGCGGCTCAGTTACTCTTGGTGTGGTTCTGATTTTGCTGAGCCGGTAGATATCGACTTTGGTTTTTTTACCTTTAACCGCCTGTTCGCCAATATGTGTGACGTCTGCATATCGTAGCACCGCGTTGTACGTGGTCTTGGTCATTAGTATCTCATTTTGCTGGCTTATTTCGGTGAGGCGCGCCGCGGTGTTGATGGTGTCTCCAATGACAGTCAAGAATGGTGATTCCTTAAGCACGAAACCGAAAAATGCCCGGCCGGTGTTAACTCCGATTCTCGTATCGACGTTCCTGAGGAACTTAGATTCCTTTTTGCTTTTTAGCCACCAGTCTTGGATATTGCTTGCACAACGTATTGCCCTCAAGGGGTCGTCATAGTGTGCATGTGGGGCGCCAAAGATACCCAGGATGCGGAAGTCAGGAATGATACGATTTGACGTTCCGTCATAGTCTTGAATGATCTTCTCGATGTTGGTCAGAAAATCCTGGATGTGTTTTTCTATCGTTTCATCGGTGTCCCTTTTTATCAACTTTTCGATGCCTATCAATTGCACGAAGAATACTGTTAGCAGTCTGAGTTCACCACCCAACAGCCGGAGGCGCTCGGCCTCTACGGTTTGCTTCTTGTATGCCGTGAGTGTTACGCCGCAATTCGGACAATGATTTGCGTAGCCGGGGACGCTCTGATTATTGCAGACTGGACAAGTTTTCATAGTTATATTTCAGTCTTTCTTTCCCTGCCTCTCATTTCAGGGCTTAAGCCTATTAAAATATTATAAACAAATATCATATTACGTCAAGATTTTGTGACATCATGAGAGTTGATTGATGTGGCTGGTTGACTATAATCCTGTGTGAAGGAAAACTTCAAGCAGAAGTCGTTGTTGCAGGCCAAAGACACAATGGCTGGACTCGGTCTTGAGCGTTACCGAGGCGAACAGGTCTTCAAGTGGATTTGGCAGAAGAATGCCCGAGATTTCTCGGGGATGACTGATCTCTCCAAAGAATTGCGGCTTAGTTTGGATTGTAGATTCTTGATTGCTGGTTTGGAAATTGCCAACGTGAGGCAGGAAGCGGGGGGTGTGAAGAAATACTTGCTGCGATTACAAGACGGTCAATGTGTCGAATCAGTGTTCATTCGAGAGGGCCAACGAAGGACTATTTGTGTCTCGTGCCAAGTGGGTTGTCCATTTGGTTGCAAGTTCTGTGCCACTGCATTGCTGGGGTTCAAGCGCAACCTGTTGGCGTACGAAATCGCGGATCAAGTACGACTGATTCAGGAAGACATTGGTGAGAAATGCACCAATGTCGTATTCATGGGAATGGGTGAGCCGTTGGCCAATCTTCAAGAAGTCATCGATGCCCTCGGGACCATGTCCTCACCCTTGGGTCTCAGTGTGAGCTGGCGGCATACTACAGTTTCCACGGTCGGTCTGCTCGAAGGAATGGGTATGCTCTTGAGATCAGCGCTCAGGGTTAAGCTTGCGATTTCACTGAATTTTGCTGATGAGGATATGAGGAGAGAATTTATGCCGATCGCCAGCAGCAATCCACTTGCTGAAGTCTTAAGAATCGCCAGGATCTATTCGATGGATAAGGAGATGGTGACTTTCGAATACGTCATGATCAAAAACATCAATGATCGTATCAAGGATGCGAAGAACCTCGTTCGGCTGCTCAAGGGAATACCGTCCAAGATTAATCTGATTCCCTATAATGAGCACCCGCGGCTGCCATACCAACGCGCTGCTGACAAAAATATCGAAAGTTTCTACGAATTCCTCTTGGACTCACATCATACGGTGGTCATCAGGAAATCGCGCGGCCAGAAAATTCTTGCCGGCTGTGGTCAGCTCTCGGGCGCGGTGTGAGTTAAGGGGTGACGAACAATTGCTGCCTCTGTTTTGATGTGGATGTTCGATGAGATGTCAACAGAGTGTATGATGTCATGAAAGAAAAGTTCCGCATACATTTGTTCATAGCGGGTACTGTGCAGGGTGTTTTCTTCCGAGCTCATACGAGAAATGTAGCACAAGCATCCGACCTGACCGGTTGGGTGAGGAATCTGCCTGATGGTCGTGTTGAGGTCATTGCCGAAGGAGGGCGTGACAGGATAGCGGAGTTCATTCGCTGGTGTCATAAGGGTCCGGCTATGGCGTCGGTCGCTAACGTAGAAATCTATTGGGAAGAGGCAACCGGTGAGTTCAAGGATTTCGGAATACAGTACCTGCACTGATTTGGAGAGCAACGTAGTCCTCAATTATGTAGCTCAGAAATCTTGACTTCATCACATATTTCGTTATAATAATGCGCCTTGTTGTATCGGATATCTGTTAATATTAAATAAATATCCCACGTTTAATCATAGAATGGAGGCAAGATGGGTAAGACCTTAGCGGAAAAGATTCTATCCGAGAAAAGCGGTCAGGATGCACATGCTGGTGACATAGTGATCGCTAGCGTTGATGTTGCTGCTTTCCAGGACGGGACTGGTCCACTCGGCGTGCGTCAGCTTCAGAAAATGCATCTTGAAAAGGTTCGGGCTCCGAAATCGATTCTCTTCATCGACCACGCGGCACCATCGCCCCGCAAAGAATTATCCAATGACCATATGCTGCTGCGTGCGTTCAGTAAGAAAACAGGTGCTTTACTTTCGGAAGTTGGTGACGGTGTCATTCATCAGCGGCTGGTTGAATCTCATGCCAAGCCAGGAGATGTCGTGATCGGTGCCGATTCACATACCTGCACTTCAGGTGCATTGGGCGCCTTTGCCACAGGCATGGGTTCGACAGATGTTGCAATTGGGATGGCGATGGGTAAGACGTGGCTAAAGGTTCCGGAGACTTTCCGGGTTGAGGTCAAAGGCGATTTTCCACCCGGGGTATATTCAAAAGACTTGGTACTCTATCTCATCGGTATGCTAGGAGCCGATGGTGCAACTTATAAGGCGTTGGAATTCGGCGGTCGGGCAATCGAGAAGATGTCTATGGAGGCACGTTTTGTTTTATCCAACATGGCAGTCGAAGCAGGTGCCAAAACTGGACTGATTGCGTCCGACAGGAAGACGAAAGAATACCTGAGACTTCGTGGCCGCATCAGAGATTGGCGACTACTAAGACCAGACAAGGACGCGAAGTACGAACGCGTAATCGAAATAGATGCAAGCAAACTAGTGCCTCAAATTGCCTTTCCGCACACCGTGGATAATACAAGGAGTGTAACGGAAGCAAAGGGTGTTAAGGTGAACCAGGTATTCCTTGGGACGTGCACCAACGGGCGTATAGAGGATTTGAAGATCGCGGCAAGAATACTCAGGGGCAGGCAGCGAGCACCCGATACGAGGCTGGTGGTGGTCCCCGCTTCCCGTGAGGTTTATCTCTCAGCCATGAAGTCGGGTTTATTGGAGGTCTTTGTGCGCGCTGGTGGTATTGTCATGGGTCCGGGATGTGGTCCGTGTGTTGGCGTGCATCAAGGTGTCCTCGGTGATGGTGAGGTTTGTCTCTCGACCGCTAACCGCAATTTTCGTGGTCGTATGGGTAATCCTGAAGGATTTGTGTACCTAGCCTCGCCTGCCACCGCTGCCTATTCAGCGATCAACGGGGAGATTAGTGATCCGAGAGAATTTTTTTCCAAGGGAAAACGTAAGACGATAAGGAAGACTGTTAAAAAAGGAAAAAAGAGATGATGTTTCAATGATTTTTATGAAAAGTAAGGAGGATATACTATGGCTAAGATCATGGATGTAATGAATCAGAAAGTCCCGGCACTCCGGGATGAAATTAAAGCTTTTGTGAAAAAGAATGCCGAGGTGACCATATCTGAAGTCAAGGTCAGGCAAGCATATGGAGGCATGAGGGGAGTGAAAGCGCTCGTCTGCGACACTTCCGTGGTGCCGCCTGACCAGGGACTCATCATTCGTGGTCGCCCGATCGGAGAATTGAAAGACAAACTACCCGAGGCTGTTTTCTATTTGCTGATAACCGGCGAGATGCCCGACGATGAGGCATTGGAGTCGATGAAGAAAGATTTAGCAGGCCGTGCGCAGGTTCCCGACTATGTATGGAAGACGTTGGAAGCGATGCCTAAGGATTCGCATCCCATGGTGATGTTCAGCCTCGGTATTCTGGCGATGGAGAAGGAGTCGGTATTCAGAAAGAAATACACCGAGGGAATCAAGAAAGAAGAATACTGGCGGTATACACTGGAAGATTGCATGAATCTTATTGGCAAGCTGCCTAACCTTGCAGCAGGTATTTATCGTATGAGGTTTGACAAAGGCCCAAGGATTGAGTCTGACTCGAATCTAGATTGGGCAGCCAACTTTGCACACATGCTGGGTATTTCAGACCCGAGCGGTGAATTCAAGAATCTCATGCGGTTATATATGGTTCTGCACTCTGACCATGAGGGCGGAAACGTCAGTGCCCATACCTGTCATTGTGTCGGGTCGGCGCTTTCTGATGCCTATTATGCTGTGTCGGCCGGACTGAATGGCTTGGCCGGGCCGTTACATGGTTTGGCGAACCAGGAGTGTCTACGTTGGGTAATGATGGTTAAGGAGAAGTTCGGTGGTGTGCCGACCGACGAGCAACTGAAGCAATTTGCATGGGATACTTTGAATTCTGGTCAGGTTATTCCCGGTTACGGTCATGCCGTGCTTCGCGTGACCGATCCCCGTTATGCTGCCTTCCATGAATTCGGCACCCGTGCTTGTGCCGAGGATCCTTACTTCCAGATCGTTGACAAGGTGTTTAAGGTTATACCTGGAGTGCTGAAAGAACATGGCAAGGCGAAAGATCCCTGGCCAAATGTGGACGCGGCCTCGGGTTGCTTACTATACCACTTTGGTTTAACTGAGTTTGAGTATTACACAGTTCTATTTGGAGTATCGCGAGCAATGGGTATGTGCGCGCAACTCATTGTGAGTCGTGCGTTGGGTGAGGCGATAGAAAGACCAAAGTCGGTAACCACTGAATGGGTAAAGCAGGCAGTGGCAAAGGGTTAGAGAAACCAGTAGAGCCAGGAGGTTTGTGATGATTCTAAAAGGAAAGGCTTGGAAGTTTGGCGACAGCATCTCGACTGATCTAATATGCCCAGGTCGATACTTCCACCTGCGTTCGAATTTGCCAGAGCTTGCCAAGCATGTTCTCGAAGACGCCGATCAGGACTTCGCATCAAAGATGGCTGAAGGGGATTTTGTAGTAGCGGGTAATAATTTTGGATTGGGAAGTTCTCGGGAGCACGCTCCTACGATTATAAAACTTGCTGGAGTCTCGGCTGTACTGGCTAAGTCGTTTGCGCGTATCTTCTATCGTAATGCAATAAACGTGGGTCTCCCGCTTCTCGAATGTGATACCGATAAAATCGAGCAGGATGACGAAATAGCGATCGACCTTGCGACCGGTACTATCCATAATAGGACAAAAGGTATCGAACTTAAAGCCCACCCATTGCCCAAGGCGATGTTGAATATCTTGAATGATGGCGGACTTCTGGCCCATATTGAGAAGCATGGTGATTTTAGATTAGACTAGTTAAAAGGAGAAGACAAGATGAAAAAGACCAAAAGAAGGACATCGAAAAAGGTGCGGAGAGCTAAGAAGATGAGAAGATCGCCAAAAGCCAAAAAGACCAAGAAAGTCACTAAGAAAAAGGCCGTCCCGAAAGCTAAGGTACCTGTTTCCATTATCAAAGCTCAGCATCACTTTCAAGGAATTCTCGAGACCCAGCTCGCAAGAGTCAGACGCTTGAAGAAGGCGCAAAACTGGATCGACTATGCGGTCCTCAGGCCGGTGATTATTGGCACGATTGGCGGTGATGGAATCGGACCTTATATTACGAATGAGGCACAGCGGGTTCTAGAGCATATGTTAAAAGGTGAGGTTGCGAAAGGCAAGATTGAGTTTCGCGTGATTGAAGGGTTGACGATCGAAAAGAGATCGAAAGTCATGAAACCGATTCCTGATGATGTCCTGACGGAGATTAAGAAATGCCACGTGACCCTGAAAGGACCAACGACAACGCCAAAAAAGGGCGATCCCTGGCCGAATATTGAAAGTGCGAATGTGGCGATGCGTAAGGAGCTGGATCTGTTTGCCAATGTACGGCCCGTACGTGTTCCTGCTCTTGGCATCGATTGGATGTTCTTTCGGGAAAACACCGAAGATGTTTATGCGCTTGGACCATTTGGCGTCGAGGTAACACCGGATGTGGCTATCGACTTCAGACTCATCACCAAACCGGGCAGCGATCGCATAATCAGATTGGCCTTCGAACACGCCAAGAAGAACAATATCGATCGTGTGACCGCAGTAACCAAAGCGAATGTTGTGAAAACCACGGATGGCCTTTTCTTAAAGACTTTCTATCAGATCGCGAAAGAATATCCGAAGATCAACGCCGACGATTGGTTCATTGACATCATGACCGCAAAACTGGTTGATGAAAAGCGGCGTCGACAGTTCAAGGTGATGGTGTTGCCCAATCTCTATGGTGATATTCTCACTGATGAAGCCGCGGAATTTCAGGGTGGTGTAGGCACGGCTGGCAGCGCGAATATCGGCAAGCGCTATGCCATGTTTGAAGCTATTCACGGTAGTGCCCCGCGCATGGTGAAGGAAGGACGCGCCCAGTATGCAGACCCTAGTAGTGTTATCAGAGCCGGGTCCATGCTTCTCAATCATATCGGTTATGTGGCGTTGGCAAAGAAGCTGGAAATGGCCCTTGATATATGCGGTCAGTATGAAAAGAAGCTGGTGATGACCGGACGTTCGACGGGCGCAACCGGTAATGAGTTCTGCGATTACATAATGACGACGATGTCCGATTCAAACTTGGAAAGACGCTGGCAGCAATATCAACAAGTTTAGTTCGATAACATCATAAATGCCCCGCCTCAAGGCGGGGCATTTTTTTGGATAACACACTCCAGGGTGTGAATTTGCCCATACACTTGACATCAAAGTAAAATTGAATAGAATTTTCAAATGGCTACACAGGGCAGATTGGCGTTAATAACAGGAGGTGCCACAGGTATTGGAGCCGCAATTGCCAGAAGGTTCGTGCAACAAGGTGTACAGGTAGCAATCTGTGATATTGACTCCGAAAACGGCCAGAAGCTGGTCGCCGAAATAGGTGCGGCGGCCCGATTTTACAAGCTTGATATCACGGCTGAAACTGAGGTCAATGCAGTAGTAGATAATATCTTCAAGGAATTTGGACGAATCGACATTCTTGTGAATAACGCAGGCGTTACTAAAGATACATTACTGATACGTATGACGAAGGAAGACTGGGAACGTGTTCTCCAGGTTAATCTCACGGGAACGTTCTCGATGACAAAAGCCGTGGCCAAGCACATGATCAAGCAACGTCACGGTAGAATCGTCAACATAGCGTCGGTGATTGGAATAATCGGGAACTTTGGACAGGCAAACTATGCAGCGAGTAAGGCCGGTATAATCGCGTTCACAAAATCGTGTGCCAAGGAGCTCGCCCGCCGCAACATAATGGTCAATGCTATCGCACCGGGTTTCATTAAAACGAGGATGACCGAGGTCATACCCGAGGAGATAAAGGAGAATTATCTCAAACTCATACCCTTGGGTAGATTTGGGGAGCCCGAAGATGTTGCAGATCTTGTTATGTTTCTATCCTCAGACGGTGCTTCATATCTAACCGGTCAGACAATTTGTGTGGATGGAGGTATGGTTATGCAGTGAGAAGACACGTGCGCCGACCGAATCGTGTCTTCAGCACAGAAACATGAAAGGAGGATCAGTATGGCTCTTTTTGATGATGTGAGAAACATAATTGTCGAGCAGCTTCATGTTCCGCCGGAAAAAGTAACGATCGATGCCAAGTTCATCGAAGATCTTGGTGCAGATTCGTTGGATACAGTCGAGCTGATAATGGCTTTAGAGGAGAAATTCGGTTTGCAGATATCAGAAGAAGAAGCTCAGAAACTGGATAATGTTGGCAAGGCAGTAGCCTATCTCGAGGAGCACCTTAAACAAAAATGAGAAGGGTTGTAATCACCGGGCTTGGTGCGATAACACCGCTCGGTAACAATGTCAAGACCACTTGGGACAGACTGCTCAAGGGCGAAAGCGGGATCGATAGGATAAAAGCCTTCGACACTTCTGATCATACCGTCAAGATCGCCGGTGAGGTCAAGGGTTTCAATCCAGAAGAAAGAATCAATCCGAAGTTGGTTAGGAGGCTTGATCGATGTGTGCAGTTTGCCCTCTGGTCGGCAATCGAGGCGGTTGAGGATGCAAAAATCGATTTCAGCAAATATGATGCCGACCGAATTGGTGTGATAATCGGATCGGGTATCGGTGGTTTATCGACTTGGGAGGCAGAGCATACCAAGTTCTTGAATCAGGGCCCGGCGCGCGTATCACCTTTTCTGATCCCGATGATGATTAGCGACATGACATCCGGATATGTGTCTATTCACTGGGGTCTGAAAGGACCTAACTACACTACGGTATCAGCATGCGCCTCGGGTGCTCATGCGATTGGCAACGCATTTCGTGTCATAAAATATGGGGATGCCGATGTTGTTGTTACCGGCGGCTCAGAGGCGTCGGTGACTCCATTTTCTCTGGCCGGTTTCAGTAATATGCGTGCTCTATCGCGTCGTAATGATGAACCACAGAAGGCATCGAGGCCTTTTGACAAGAAGCGCGATGGGTTTGTTATGGCCGAGGGAGCTGCGACGATCATACTCGAGGAACTCGAATTTGCTAACCAGAGAGATGCCACCATTTATGGCGAGATACTGGGATTCGGTGCCACGGGTGACGGGTTTCACATCACGGCACCGGCTCCAGAAGGCGAGGGTGCCCGTAGATCCATGGCGAGATCGATTCGAGAATCAGGGTGTAGTAATGAGGATATTGACTACATTAATACGCACGGTACTTCAACTGAGTTGAACGACAAGTTTGAGGCTAGAGCGATTAAGGACCTTTTCGGCGCGCATGCAAAAAAGATAGTAATGAATGCAACGAAATCGATGATCGGTCACAGCCTCGGCGCAGCAGGGGCAATAGAGGCGGTGGCTACGATTCTTTCGATAAGAGATGGTGTAGTACACCCGACTATTAACCTTGAGGAACCCGACCCAGAGTGTGAAGGACTGGATATCGCAAGAGGACAGCCAAGGCAGTTAAAGATCGGACATGCGCTGTCAAATTCGCTTGGTTTTGGTGGTCATAATGTGACGATTTGCTTGAAACGCTTTTGAGACTATGGGCATATGTGTTACGGTTCTAAGGTGGTAATAGGTGTAGCGGGAAATATTGGTGCAGGGAAAACAACTGTTTCGAAGATATTTGAGGAACTCGGAGCGCAGTACATTTCCGCGGATGAAATCGGCTGGGCGGTATTGCCGAAAATAGCCGATGTGTTGCAAAAGAGATTTGGTGAAGAAATAATGCAGAACCATGATATTAACAAAGAAAAGCTTCGTGAGATGGTCTTTTCAGATATGGAGAATCTGGAATTCCTTAATCGGGTCTCCCATCCAATTTTGACAAAGAAAATAATCGAAAGAATGAGGGGCATCAAATCCGGGATGATCGTTGTTGACGCGGCTCTGCTCTTTGACTGGCCCGATGTGCGCAAACTAGTCGATTATACTATTTTGGTCACTGCGCTTCGTGATAGAATGCTTGCCCGTGCTAAACGGAAGGGTATTTCCGAACGGCTTTTTGAGAAAATCGTATCAAGACAAAAATCTGAGAAGGAAATGACGGCGCAGGCAACTCATGTTATTAGGAATGACGGAACGATAGATGAATTACGGAAAAAATGTCAGGAAATATATCGGCGGATAGAAGATGATTGTCGAATGTAATTACTGCCATACGACTTACAATATCGACGAGAAAAAAATCCCGGCGGCGGGCGTAAAGGTGCGGTGCAGGAAGTGCAGCAATGTGATCTATATTAAGAAGGCAGCCGTCCCGCCAACCGATGAGGCAAGAGCCACAACGACCGGGCCCGAAGCCAAAGGAGTCGCTCCACCGCCACCGGCTGTGGAAAAACCGCCGTCATTGGAACTACCGAAGAAAGCCGAGGCCGAGCGCAAGGCAGTTGAAGAATCTGTTGAGAGAAAAATACATCTTTCTGAAGAAGAGATGAGCGAAGAAGATAAGAAATGGCATGCAAGAGCACGTCGTCTTGCCAAAGCACTCGCTTCAGACCTGGTTTTGTACAATAAGGCACGCGTTGAACAAGGCCTTCGTGATGGCACGATTGCCCAACTATTGGGCCCCGAGATTCGACGGTCCTGGGAGTATTATTGCCAGCAGATTCCTAAACATATTGTTGAAAGTACGGACTATTTCAAGGATCAGCTTAACAAAATCGTGGGTAAAGGTAAGAAGCTATTCAAATAATGGCTTGAGATTATTGTCTCGAGCCCAGGTCAAACCGCAGTCTTCGTTTTTCGATAGTACACGACAAGCAATATTACAATAATTACCAGATAGCCAACAATGTTATAGGGAAATGCTATCGGGTGTGTATCATATTTGTTGATCCAAAAAGTGTCAAGCGCGGTGTAGGCAACGAAGAGCTGAAAAAGCGCGAAGAGCGCGACCAGCATGTATGGCAGGGTCGCTTTGGTGGTCGCCCTGCGGGTAACAAAAAAAGACACAATGCCGATCGCACAGAGCACAGTTGCGGGAATAAAGCCCGATATGATGAATGATGTCCTTGACGACCACCCATCGGGATTTCCATGCAAGTCGAAATGGACGGCGATGCGCTCGGGAAGTTGTTGATACAGAGCTAACACCATTATTGCGGTCAGGGTAAATAGCGCCAGCGGTAATATTAGTATGAGCGGATTTGCGTATTTGACTGCCTCGGGTTCTGTTGGAATCAGCGGTTTGATTTCCCCGGTTAATCCCCTAACAGAATTAACCAAATGTTCTTCAAATCTTGCGATGTCGGCAGGCGATATTGCGAATGTGCCGCGGTTGGTTTTCATGATGAGTACCTGTTTCAAGTTTGTCAGCTGGCAGCTCAGTGTGCCATATTCGATAGTAGAAAATGTTCCGTAGTAGCCAAACAGACCACCGTTCCCAAAAGTGCGGGCGACACGGAGTTTGGAAAAATCCGGGACTATCGCATAACCCTCAATATCTTCCAGAGCTATGATGATCCTTTTGCCGATTACCTTCTGGATGACGAATCTCGAGCCGTCGAATTGATATTTGGCAGGGCTGAGCAGGTAAGAAAACACGATGATTGACATCATGAGAATCGCGACGACCCAGCCATAGGGTACCTTGATAATGAAAAATACAGATAACGCAACGAGCAATGCCGTGACTAGTATAGTTGTTATTGTTGCGCCCTTGTCGAGTCTGGATAATCTGAATTCCATGACAAGAGTATACGCGGCTTGTTTTTTATGTCAACCGCTACGACCATGGTAGCGCCTGCGCGCTGGTCGTTCTCAGTTTTCTAGGTATCTGTGAGGCGTGGAATGGATACGGCGTCAGAGATGCCTATTAGTACTGTTTCTTGAGTTGCTTTAGCTCTTCTTTGACCTTTTCGAGCTCTGCTTTGATTTCTTCGATAGCCTGCTTGATTTCTTCAGCGTTCACGGTGATCTTGAAATCGGGAATATCGGGAATATCCATTTCCAGTTTTAGTTTTGATGGTTCTCGCTCACTAAGGGTGACGGCTTTTGACAATTTTTTGCCCCGGCGATATATGGTCATCGATACGCGTTCGTTAGGCCTTGCCGCTACAGCCCTCTTCAATGCCTTGTAATCATTTACTAGGTCATCATCGATTTTTGTGATGATGTCCCCTACTTCGACGCCAGCTTTTTCTGCAGGGGAATCTTCGTGAACCCTTTCCACTATTACGCCATGGTCGATGTCGAGCGCGATTCTCATCGCTTCGCTCAAACCGTGGGTTGAGACCCCGAGATAGCCGACCGCCTCTTGACCTCCGAGTAGTAGAAGAGGAAAGGCTAGCACAGTGACGGCGGTAATTGCTCTCATAATATACCTCCTCAGTAGTTTTGACGTGCGATATGTAACATTGGTTTAAAACGATCTGTCGACAGTCTTACAGGTTCAGAAAGCCTTGCCGATTTCGGCGATTTCGTATTCGATGCCCTCGATTTCAATTGAATCACCACGTTTTTTACCCAGCATCGCTCGGGCAAGTGGCGCCTCGTTAGAAATGGTTTTGTGTGCCAGGTCGGTATCCCACCGGCCAAGTATTCTGTACACGACGAATGAATTGTCCCTGGAGCTTCTTAACGTAATTGCGGTTCCAATCTCAACACGGTCTGTCCTTATCTCTAAGGACTCAATGAGTTGTATCTTCTGCAATTCAGACTCAATGGTTTTCACTTTCTCGTAGAGCTGATCCTGTTTTTCTTTGGCCGCCTTATATTCAAAGTTTTCACTCAAATCACCGAACTCACGCGCCCGGCCAATTTCCTTTTTATTTGCAGGTATGTCGACGCTGAGGATATGGTTGAGTTCTTCTTTTTTTCTTTTTAGCGCAGCTGCAGTTGTGTATATTATATCGTATTTTTTTTCGAACAAATCCGGGAAGTGATGCTCGATAATCCTTAAGAGACCTTTTTTTTCGTAATCATTCAGTGCAGCACTTCTATTGAGGGATTTTCGTATTCTTGAAGCTTCATTCTCCGTGGCGTTTGCGATCATAGTATCGAAAGCTTCGAGAGACAATATTTTCTTCACGATTGCCTTGATGCCGCTTATGTATTCAAGGGTGTCGATCAATCTGGGAATGTGCGTGGGTTTCAAATATTCGGCGAGAGCACCTGCTTCGATTCTTTTTAGCATCCAGAGATACTGTTTAGTATATTGTTTTGGCATGGCAAATATCTTGTGGTTAATATCCTCAAGTGTGTGCGGCGTGCTTTTCAAGTTATCTGCCACGGAATCGAGTAATTTGAAATCTTCGCTGTTGAGCAATATTTTCTTGGCAGTTTGCAGCCATTCGTCAGGATATTTTTCCTTTAGATAGAGTAGTAGCCTGGCTTGATGCTCGTGGCTTGCCATGTCGTTGAGTATGTCTTCAGGCTTACTCACGTTCAGCAGTTCCTTTGTTGAATGATCAATCTCGCTGAGTTCCCCGATGTCATGAAACAGCATAAGTATGTCGAGGGCAATCCCGGGATGTTCTTTTCGAACCTGGGGACCTAATTGTCTCAGTCTTGGTGTCAGAATGTTGAAAACTTCAGGCATTTTCTTTAAATATTCTTCAGCCAATAGATACTTCTCTCGAATATTTGCCTCATTGAAGGCTTTTATCGCGTGATCTTGCTTAGCCGCTGCTGAACCAACGTATGTGTAGGTCTTATTTGTCCTACCAGCGACCCTAACGTTATCATTTTTTTCGAGGTCTTTCCTGATTTTTCCCCAGAAGTAATTCAATTCGGTTGTATCAATTATACCCTCAAGATAACCTTTAATTCTTGGCGCGGAGAGTGGTTCGCGGAAGCTCTGGAGGATCATTACCACAAGTTGCACCGGTTGTGAGGATGCCAGTGATTTCAAGTCATCAAGTTCCTTGTTTTTCTTGTAGAGGAAGTGCTCGGCATTAACCGGTGACAGTAGTCCCCGGGCAACGTCGATATCGAGAAAATGGCGATTCTTCTTTTCGAAATCGACCACGATTTCCCGTTTTTGGGGTATTACTTCAACGATTTTACCCATGCCATAGCGCTCAAAGTAAAAGTAATTGCCCACGTCGTATTTAAGGAATTCTTCGAATCGCTGCATCGCCTTCATGATGGGGTCAGATTTGCTCAAACCTGAAAGCTCCAAGTATTCTTCGAGATGTTGTGAATTAGGGTGTTGCTTGCGATACAGCTCGATTAGTCTCTTACGTATTGAGAGATCTTCCTGGCGATAGCGTAGCATGTGTTTTTGCACTTCGATCGCAGCGCTGTAATTTCGTTGCGTCTCGTAGTGGTCGCCGAGCAGTTCCAGCAGCAAGCATGCTCGTTTGAGCTCACCAACTTGCTTAAGGGCATCGCTTATCTCATAGTATTCGGCCAGATCGATATTCCTCTCCGTAATCAAATCTGTCCAGAGGTTTTCTACCTTATCAAAGTCCCCACTGGCGATCAATTCTTTCAAATGGTCGACACTTATCACGTTCTATTATAGCCGGATAGCGAAGAAATTCAACATATACTCAAATTAGAATAACAAAAAAGGGCCAGACTTTCTGGAGCGTCTGGCCCTTTAAGATGACTATTGCTTATTTCTTTATTTTAACTTCGACTGTTTTCCTTTTTATTAGCGTGTATATTATACCACCCAAGCCGATTGTCATCACCACATAGATGATGACAAAGCCAAGGATAAAGACAGGTGGTCCGATTAGAATGAGCACAATCGGAATGAGCATGAGCGCGAGCCAACCGAGACTGAACCTACCTAGTTGACTCTCGACCTTCCAGTTGAATCCTTTGCACACGCGGTCACCAGTGGTGAGGGATAGAGCAGAGACTCCGAATAGTATGGCCACAAACACAGCCAATGGCAGTAGTATGATGAGCGGTATTCCGATTATTGAAACGGCAAGTAACACTATCAGAGGTACGAAAAGAAGTTCCATCACAATACCCAAGCCGACGGATGCCCATATGCTTTGTTTGATTTTTTCCTTCACTCTTTCCACGGCATTTGGGAATATAAGCAACACAAGGACATTGAATAAGTAGAGGACAACAAGCATGCCGATGAAGACTGCTCTGGGAAATGCCGCACTGGGTAGCATCCGGGGAAACCTGAACGCCTTGCTTATGCGTGGCAATACCTTTTCTAATGCCTTGATTTCAATCGATTCTATTGTGCCCAGGACCACGGCGTTGGTGTCACGATCAACAGTGCCGCCGACCATGCTGATATTTCCCTCAACTACTGATGCGGAGTCAAGATAAACCGTCCCGCCAACTACGTGTAGGTCTCCCTCAATGGCGCCACGATTCCTAATATTGCCACCTAATACTGCTGCATCACCATCAATAATACCCATTAGATCAAGATTGCCGCCGAAGACCGCGACGTCGCCGTCGACCATTCCGTTGATATCTACTCTGCCGCCCATTACCGCTAGATCACCACTGATCACTCCGTCTATCTTGGCATTACCGCCGGTCACCGTCACGTCTTCGTAAATTGTATCGTTTTCGGCCAGACTGTAGTCACCACTAAATGTTACCGCAGCGGGTATTGCACCAAATATCTTCAGGTCGGCAATGGACAGGTCAAGTTCAACGTCGGGTTCGGTGACATGACTGACAAGGATTGCTTGTGCGTGGGTAGGCTCGGTGTTTTTCGTACGATTATGCGCCTGCCGGTTGGCGGTAACGTCCATTGCTGGAAGCATACCGCACCAGGCAATGTCTTCATTCTCGTAACGCGGTGCAGTTACTTCAACCGCGGGCATCAATCCACTCCAAGCTACGTCTTCGTCTGCGCATCTGGTTGCGATTACTTCAACCGCGGGCAGTGAGCCGACGTAAGCATGACTATCTGCAGCCAGTGGACTGGATAATGTTGTAAGTATGAGCAATATTGTTAGGCCTTGCATTTTACCTCCTTTTGTAAGGCTTTACCTAGGAAATAAACGAACATAATACTGAAGGCTAATCCAATGAACGGATTCAAGGTACTGAAGGAGCTTTTGATTACCGGGGACAGCACTTGAGTTAACGAGGCAATTACCAACTCAACTTTGTCATACAATCTCATGAGCGCTGGGACCGATGTTGCAACGCGGCTAAGGAACTGCGCCGGCAAAGGTGAGTAGACAAAGAAGAGAATTGCCGCGAGCCAACTGCCGGCAAAGACATATGCGGCTTTTGTCCAGGCGAATCTCCTTCGCAAACCCAATTTGGCAAGTACGCGAGCATTGAAGTCGGTTTGTGGATAAAACTCGGTGAGTTCTCTCAGTGATTTGCTTGCCTGCATCATTTCCTGGTAGTACAGTACACACTCAGGACATTGAGCCAGATGCTTATCTAGCTTGCGTTTCTCGTCGAGGCCGATTTCGCGGTCTAGCTTCTTCTGGATTAGTCTTTCTATCTCTTTATGCTTCATCACTAGGTAATACGCAAGAATGGGCGGGAAGTTTCATCTTTTCTCGGACTTTTCGCGGACCAGCATATGCAGCTTTTTTCGTGCACGGTGAAGCCGGGTTTTTATAGTCGTCACTGGAAGGTTCGTAATTGTGCTAATTTCTTGGTAAGAATGTTCCTCCTTGTGGAAAAGAACCACGATTTCACGGTCCATAGGGGGGAGTTCTGCCAAGGCCCTTTCGATTCTCTCCATTTTCTTCTTCTTTTCATATTCTTGAACAAAATCATCACCGACCGCTTGACGGTCATCAAGGTATTCATATTCCTGCTTGTTCTTTCTGAAAAAATCCATGGTGGCATTGTGAGCAATTGTGAACAACCAGGTGGCAAAAGGTCTGGACGTGTCGAAAGTCGCCAAACTATTAAAACACTTGATGAAAGTGTCGAAGGTAATGTCTTCGGCGTCGTGATAGTTTTTCACCATGCGATACACATAGCTGAAGATTCTTCCCTTGTATAAATTTAGTATCTTCTGGCAAGCGCTTTCATCGTTGCTCAATACCCTTTGGATAAGTTGTGTTATTTGTCTAGTATCTTTCATTCAGTATAAATGTGACCAAGTATGGTAATAGTTTATATCGATGACTATTGTTTAGTTATTATTATATATAGAGGGTAATCAAATGCAATAGTATGCTGTAATGCGTTTTGTATGGGTTTTTGCAGTGGGTGCGGATGGCGTGCAGACTAATGTTCTTCCTTTGAACACCCTTTTATCTTGCTGGCAAGGTCTCGCCGACCTATTTTCGTCAAGTAGTCTTTTAGTGCTTCCTGTATTGCTTGCACACCAAGATTTGAGCAGTGCATCTTGACAGGGGGGAGGCCGTCAAGATTATCCGCAACGTCGTCACGCGAAAGATCTACAACCTCAGATAATGTCTTGCCTTTCGCCATTTCGCTGGCCATTGATGCGACTGCGATCGCCGCACCGCATCCAAAAGTTTTGAAGCGTATCTCGGTGATACGTGCCATATCAAGATTGTCGGTTCGTGGTTCTATCTTCACGTAAAAGGTCATTAGGTCACCGCATACCGGATTACCACAAGTACCGACGCCATCCGCGTTTTGGATCTCGCCCACGTTACGTGGGTTCATGAAGTGGTCCATGACTTTCTGCGAGTATTGCATGCTGACTCCTTGTTTATGTTAGCGGCATCAGGGTCTGTACAGGGGAGACATTACCCTAAGCTTCTCAACGATACCGGGAAATACTTCTATCACCTTGTCAATGTCTCGCTCGGTATTATATCTTCCGCATGAGAAACGTAAGGAACCGTGTGCCATATCGTGAGGCAAACCCATCGCGAGGAGTACGTGGGAGGCTTCGAGACTACCTGAGGTACAGGCTGAGCCGCTCGAAGCAAATATTCCTCTCGCATCGAGCTGCAATAGCATTGATTCGCCTTCGACGTATTTGACACTGACATTGAGGGTGTTTGCCAGCCTCTTTTCAGGATGGCCATTCAGTTTTAACTCCGGAATCCGCTCACTTATACCCTGCCATAGTCTATCTCTTAGTTTTCTGATACGCTTTTCTTCCGCGCTCATTTCATCTAGGGCGATTTCGCATGCCTTACCTAGGCCAACAATACCCGGGACGTTTTCGGTGCCGGCGCGCTTGCCGCCCTCGTGGTGGCCACCATGGCTCAGAGGATCGAAGCGCACACCCTTCCTGACATAAAGCGCGCCGATCCCTTTTGGTCCACAGAACTTGTGAGCGGACAGAGAAAGCATGTCGATTCCCGATGTCCTGACATCAATCGGTATCTTTCCGACCGTTTGCACGGCGTCAGTATGAAAGATCACACCGTGGCGATGCACAATCTCGCCGATTTTTTCAAGCGGTTCGATCGTGCCTACTTCGTTGTTGGCGTGCATTATTGATACAATGAGCGTGTTGTCATCAACCTCTTGCTCGAGGAAATCTAGGTCGACAACACCATAATGGTCAACCGGTACCTTTACGACCCGAAATCCGAATTTCTTCATGTACTCGCAGGTTGTGAGCACAGCGTGGTGTTCTATCGCCGACGTGATGATTTTCTTTCGTTTATCTTGGGCAAAGGACGTTCCCTTGATGGCAGTATTATCAGCCTCGGTTCCACCGGAAGTAAAATATATTTCATCATTTCGGGATTTCAATAATTCCGCCAGCGCGGTGCGGCTACCTTCCAGGGCTTCTCGGGCCTTATGACCTGCGGTATGAATCGAAGAAGGGTTAGCTGATATATCATGAAAATACGGAAGCATTGCTTCAACTACCCGTGAGTCGGTTGGAGTGGTTGCATTATAGTCGAGGTAGATCATGATTTACCCTGCTATGTTTCCAAATGTTCATATTTCTGCAAAGCCATGTAGAATGCTTTCCAGAATGGGTCAACATTTGGGTGTTCTAGGTTTACTTCCTTATTATCCTCGAGTAATAGTATGCCGTACTTGGGTTCGATTAATTCACCCACAACCGAGGCTTTTATATCATTTTGAATTAGGGTTTCAACTAATTCGTCGGTCTTTTGTTCACGGCAGGTTATGATCAGCGTTCCCTCACTGATTGATCTGTAGGGGTCTATCGCAAACAGATCACAGATTTGCTGCACACCGTCTTCGATGACAATCTGTGATTTTACGATGCGTGCGCCCAGACCGGCTGCCTGAGCGATTTCACACAAACCACCCCAGATGCCGCACTCGGTTGCATCGTGCATTGCAGAAATTCCATCATCACGCACGCCAACCGTTACTGCAGTCATCGCATCCTTCACAACTGACATCATGTAGAATAACCGCTGTGATTTCCGGGCGAACTCATCTCCGTATTTACGGGCGATGTATTTCGGGAACATAGTAGCGAAGATACCGGATGCTTCAATCGCCGGACCCTTCGTGATAACAATCTTGTCACCCTTTCGCGCAAACTTCGGGGTGACATACATGTCAGTATCACCGATGGCTAGTACTGTGGCACCACCTACCATGGGATAGTGACAATTCTCGTACCTTGCTGTATGCCCACACACAATCGCCATACCCATTTTCTTACTTTCTTCGTCAATAGTATTCCAGACCGTTGTTAGTTCTGCTTCGGTCATAGATACTGGTAGATTCAAGTCAATGGCGAGATAAGTAGGCGGCAGACCTGAGGTCACGACATCCGACGCCAGAATATGCGTAGCAAACCAGGCAGCCCTTTCGAAACCATATTCAGGTACTATGAAAACTGGATCGCTAGTCATGGCTACTGCTCTGTTGCCGATCTCGACGATTCCCACATCGACTCCGTGTTGCGGTCCAACAAGGATTTCAGGGCGTTTCGCCCCCAGATGAGGGTAGATCAATCGATTGAAAACCTCTGGCGATATTTTACCTATTTCAGGAAATTTCTGCATTCAGCGTTCCTATGCTACAGATCTACTGATTGTCATTACGGTTTCCTTTTCTGGTGTATGATGTCATAAAGCGTGGAAGAATTGAGAAATTCGTCAATCGTGTCTTTCATCCTCTTCCAGTACGGTCGAATCGAACAGTCGTCGGCACGCGAACAGCAGTTTTCAGAATCTGCGATTTGGCATCTTACCAATCCTCGGAATTCGCCCACAGCGTCCATTATATCACCTATTTTGATTGATTTGATAGGCCGGTCTATGTAATAACCACCCCCTGGGCCTTTTTTGCTCGCGATTATCCCGGCACGGTGAAGCTTCAAGAAGATTCGTTCCAGGTACTTTGCCTTTATTCCCTGGCGGTCCGCGATCTTTCTCAGTGCTACCACTTGACCCTCAGGTTGGCTTGCTAGATCGAGCATAGCTTGCACCGCGTATGTTGCCATGGTTGTCAATCTCACAATATATTCTACCAAAAAAGTAGGATATGTCAAGGTCAATTTCGGCGGTGGTTCGCGAAAATTGACTTTTGGTTTAGGGTGTCTATAATCTGCTGTAACTTTATGAAAGACTATCCGTCTTTACATTTGAGAAAAGATCTAGAAAAATACGAGCTTAGGAGGTTTGTCGATGGTGCAAAGAAAGGTGATGAAGATGCCTTATCACAGTTGTGTGTCTATGTGTATTCAAGGATTTACAGCTATGTTTTCTACCGAGTAAATCAGCCTGAAGACGCTGAAGATTTAACAAGTGAGGTTGTTTTGAAGGTGATAAAGGCGTTGAAAAATCAGCGGGGCAATTTTCATGCCTGGATGTACAAAATAGCCAAGCACGCACTGATAGATTTCTATCGAAAAAAGGCGGTACGTCGCGAACTATCACTTTCCGATCTGTCGCATGACATCGCAGACAAATCGGCCGACTTTTCCCGGCAAACCTTGACCAGGGAACGATTAAGAAAAGGTATGCAAAGATTAACCGAGGAACAGCGGCAGGTGATAATTCTCAGATTCATCGAAGGATTCAGTAATAGCGAAGCGGCTGAATTCATGGGCAAATCTGTTGGCGCGATAAAGGTACTTCAATTCAGGGCGTTGAGGGCTTTGCGTGACTATTTTTCGAGACAAGGTTATGAAGACAAAAATTGAAGAAATATTAGATGAACTAATAGCTGAAGTCAAAAGGGGCAGATCCGTTGATGATTGTCTGCGTGAATATCCTGAATATGCGGACGAACTGAGACCGTTATTACACTTGGTGAACAGCATAGCCGAGTTGCCCAAGCCTGAACCCAGTGCAGAGGTGATTGAAACCGTAATCAACCAAGCACGCGTGCTTTTGAGCGAACAGAAGGCGCCGAAAGGATTCTCATTGCGAGAAATATTCGCTCTGAGGCCAGTCATGGTTCGAGTTGCTGCAATTACCTTGCTAGTTTTTGTGGTCGGTTTGACCACAGTCTCGTTGAGCGCCAACAGCCTGCCCGGTCATATGCTATACCCAATCAAGATTGCCACTGAGCGCGTCCAGCTTTTGCTAACCACTGATACTAAAGGCAAGGCAAGACTGCATGTAGTTTATGCAGGTAAGCGAACTGATGAATTTATGTCTTTGCTCACACCGGGGGTGAAAATTAATGAAGACTTGTTGGCGAAGATGCTGCACGAGACAGGACTAGCGATTAATTGTGCTGAACTTCTGGATGAAAATAGCGCATTGGAGATCATCGATCAAATCTATGAATGCAGTAAGCAGCAGATGAAGGTGCTGCAGGAAGCAAGACATTGTGCCTGCGATGGTGACACGGCAGTTATTGAAGAGGCGATACAAGATTGTTTAAATCAGCACAAGTGTATCGAATGTATCAAGAACCCTGATGCCTCAAATAGGCACTGTCCTTAGTACGAATTAACTCAAGAGAAGATATACCGCAAAACTTTTACACACGATCCGTCAGTCAGGTTAAGAAAGTTGATTCCGAGCGCGCGGACGATTCGGTGTCGTAACTTTTTTAACGATGAACCGTCAATAGATTTGAGAACCAAAAGGGACATCAAAGCATAGGAGATGCTTTATTGGTTCCTCCCAACCGGCGTCTGCCGTGAGCAGAGAAACTTAATCTGCACTGTAGGCAGTCGCCGGTTTTCTTCATATAACGCTACTGATCCGGTCATTACGTAACTTACCGTTATGTAATCCGTCTATTCATAAAATGAAGCGATTATTGTTAGCGTTTTTGTTATTCTTTTCTTTGCCTGTTTGGAGCCGTGCAGATGCTGACCAGGAGCTACGCCTTGATGAGTTGATTGAAGAGGCAAAGGCGAACAATCCAGAATTGCAGGCGATCAAGGCCGATTATGAAGCTATCCGTGCGACCACATCGTGGGCTCGACATTTGGCTGATCCCACTATTGCTGCGGAGTTCAGTGAGAGTAAGAGAATGTACAGCTTGACCTTGCCGGTACCGTTTCCCTCAAAAATCGCCAGCCTATCTCATGTCGCCCGCAACGAGACCAATCAATATCGTAATTTGTACGTGAGCAGGATCCAACAGAGCATAAGGGATGTGAAAAAAGCCTATGCAGAACTATTCTTGCTTTCTAGAAACATCGCCGCGCTAGAAAAATCAATTGTTTTTCTCAAGCAGATACACAGCATCACAGTATATAAATACTCAATTGGTGAGGCTTCTCAGGCCGAGGTGCTCAGAGCACAGGTGGAACTGGCCCGGTCTGAAAATCGACTGGTAGTATTACGAGATGACTTGAATATAACTGAAGCTAAAGTCAACGTCTTGCTCAACCGTGATCTTGAAGTGAAAGTGGGCAGACCTCTCCGGCTCGAGACAACTACCGATAGCTTAGGATTAGCCACGTTGTATGCGCTGGCTCAGGAAAACCAGCCATTGTTAAAGGTTTATGAATTACAGCGTAGGAAAGCAGAGGTCGTGTTGTCGATGGCCCGCCAGACATACCTGCCAGATTTTGCGTTCAGATATACACTGGAAAAAATGGACAATGATGCGTACAGCAACAAGTATATGATCGGCATTACCCTCCCTATCTGGTTTTGGGCAAAACAGCGTGAGTTTGTCAGGGAAGCCGAGGCTAAATTACTGAAAGCATCTGCTAATTATCAGGCGATGGCAAATAATCTTCTGCTGGCAGTAAAGGATGCGAAGACGCGAGTCGAAAAGTTTCAGCATGTAGTGGAGTTGTACAAAAATTCAATCTTGCCGCAAGCCGAGGCCGGAGTGAAGTCCGCGCTTGCTTCATATGAGGTGAACAAGATAGAATTTCAAAGCCTACTCGAGAGTGAGAAATTGTTAGTCCAGACCGAGTTCGAATACGAACAGGCGCGAGTAGACCTATTCATGGCCGTAGCCGACCTAGAGGAAGCTGTCGGCTTTGATAATCAGAAATAAGGAGGTATTATGTCTGCAGACATTAGAATATCAATCGTCGTCTTTTTCTTATTGTTGACTTCGCTAGTAGTATTCTCTTGTGGAGAAAAGGCGGCAAAAGTTCAGCTAGATCAGGAACTGATCGGTTCCGAAGCGATTTGTCCAGTGACCGGTGATGAGTTTACTATTCACGAATCCACTCCTGTTGTTCGATATAAGGGTCAAGAGTATTACATGTGCTGTCCGGGTTGCGATACTGAGTTCATGAAAGATCCGGAAAAATATATCATGCTGATGCAGCAAAAAGAGCAGTCGATGGAGAACGAAACCGGCAAAGATTCTGAGATACAATACTGGACATGTTCGATGCACCCGGAAGTGAAGTCGGATGAAGAGGGTAATTGCCCCATTTGTGGTATGTCTTTAATCCCAGTTTATAAGGGAAGTGAATCAGAAAACGCACTGCACCTCAGCGCACAGGATATAGAGCTCGCGGGTATCGAAACGGTGCCCGCCACGAGGCGTCACGTGCATAAAGAAATAATGGCAGTGGGAACAGTGGCCTATGATCCTGAACTGGTGACGGCGCAGGAGGAATACGTCAATGCGCTTCAGATGAGCGATATGATTGATGGTGATGGCCTGACAGCACAGGAGCGGGCTACCCAGCTTATTCAACGTTCGGAATACAAACTAAGGCTGCTGGGAATGGATGCCGCGGAAGTAAGGCATTTGAGGCAAACAAGGAAGCCTGAGAGATCACTGATAATGCCTGAAGGACGGAACTGGATCTATGCCGACATCTATGAACCAGACATGGGCTGGGTCAATAGGGGTCAGGACGTTATCGCAACATCGAGTGCGTATCCGGGTGAGAACTTTAAAGGCAGGGTTGTATCTATTAGTCCGATTCTTGATTCGCAGACACGGTCGGTCAAGGCGCGGATACGGTTGAATAATATGGAACCAAAATTGAAACCAGGAATGTTCATCGAAGCCAAGATAATAGCACCTTATGAAGTGCGCAGTATAACGGGCACGAGTATGGTTATTACGATTCCCAAAGATGCGGTGCTCGATATGGGAAATCGACAGATTGTCTGGGTGGCTATTGGTGATGATAAGTTTCAGCCGCGTGTAGTAAAGCTGGGACCTGAGGGCTATGCGCACGGAGATGAGACCGGCACCCGTTACTACCCAGTGCTGGAGGGGTTGTTCGAAAATGAGATGGTGGTGATTAATGGGAACTTCTTAATTGATTCCGAGAGTAATTTGGCCGGAGTGGCCGCAATAGGTTATGGTGGTGCTCTGGGCGTCCAGGAAAAAGAAGCGGCGCCGGTTGGCCATCGGCGTTAATACTGAGAAACGGATGATCGAAAAAGTTATTGAAATCTGTTTGAGAAACAGGTTCCTGGTTATCACCGGGGCTGTTCTGGTGATCATGTTGGGTATCTTCGCAGTACGCAATACTCCAATTGATGCCATCCCAGACATCGGTGATCTACAGGTCATCGTTTATGCAGATTGGCCCGGGCGCAGTCCCAAAGATATCGAGGACCAGATTCTCTACCCCTTGACCACTAAACTGATGGGCACGCCAGGCATACAGACCATACGATCAACTTCGGCTTTCGGTTTTGGTCTGGTAAACCTCATATTCAAGGAAGGCGTTGATTACTATTGGGCAAGAACCAGGGTGCTTGAGAGATTGAATTTTGCTACCAGTGATTTGCCGTCCGATGCTCAAGTCACGCTTGGCCCTGATGTTACCGCGGTAGGTCAAATATTCTGGTATACTGTGGAAAACGGCTTCTTCTGCCAGAACCACCCACAGCAGTCATATCCAGAACCGGGTAGCTGTCCTACTGACGGTAATGAGCTAATACCTTCAACTTATGATTTGGGCCAGTTACGTAGTATTCAAGACTGGTATGTGCGCTACCAGCTCAATGCGGTGATTGGTGTTTCAGAAGTCGCATCAGTTGGTGGTTATGTAAAGCAGTATCAGATAGATATCGACCCCTATAGGATGGTACATTATGGTGTCAAGGTAACCGACGTGCTGAGCGCGGTCAAAAGATCCAATATCGACGTTGGAGCAAAGACTTTCGAAGAGGGAAGCATTGAATTCATCATTCGAGGCGTGGGATTCATAAAAAAAATTGAAGACATTGAGAATATCGTTGTTGCTGCGCAGGACGGTGTACCCGTTTATATAAGCGATATCGGTAGCGTCACCGTCGGCCCTGATTTTAGGCGGGGCGCATTAGACAAGGCAGGCACCGAAGTGACTGGTGCTGTGGTGGTCATGCGCCATGGTGAGAATCCATTGAGGGTGATCCAGGGGGTGAAGGAGAAGATTGAGGAATTGGCGGTTGGCTTGCCCTCCGGCGTGAGGATTGTGTCTTTTTATGATCGCACCGATTTGATTAACCGCGCCGTAAATACCCTGAGAGATGCATTGACCCAGGAAATTCTGATTACAATTTTCGTTATCATCATTTTTCTATTACACTTCTTCGGTGGTATGATCATTTCGATTGTGTTGCCGATTGGAGTCTTAATATCGTTTATCTTAATGCGAGTTTTTGGTATCGATGCCAATATAATGTCTTTGGGTGGGATTGCGATAGCAATCGGCGTGATGGTCGATGCAGGGTCGGTGCTGGTTGAGAATATATATCGCAAGATTGCTGAAAATCAGCAGCGTGGGAATCTCTCTACAAGTGCACGCTTGGAGATTTGTATTGATGGTGCAAAACAGGTTGGCCGTCCCGTATTCTTTGCGCTTCTGACGACAATAATCGGATTTGTTCCAGTTTTTGTATTGACTGGCCAGGCAGGTCGATTGTTCAGACCACTAGCATACACGAAGACCTTTGCTATGGTCGGTGCGGCGCTCATAGCCGTTTGCCTGTTACCGACCCTTGCTTACTATCTGATTCGAGGCCGCTTGCGCCTGCCCGACGAGAATATTGTCTCGAGATTCTTGAGAAAGACCTATTATCCGGTCATAAGATGGTCACTGAACCACAAACGTATTGTTGTTATCGTCTTTATTGCGTTTTTGGCTGCAGGACTGAGTACATCTTTTTTTGTCAAACAGGAGTTCATGCCACCCTTGAATGAAGGCGACTTGCTTTTCATGCCGGTATTGCTACCAGGTGCTTCGCTTTCCCAGGTCATGGATATCATGCAGAAACAGGACCGTATCATCAAGAACGAGTTCCCTGATGAAGTCGAGTGGGTGGTCGGAAAGCTCGGCCGTGCAGAAACATCTACTGACCCTGCACCGGTAACCATGATTGAGACTATCATTCATCTGAAACCGAAGAATCAGTGGCGTAGAGGAATGACACGAGACAAGCTGATCAACCAGATACAGGAAAAGACGAAGATCCCGGGTGTCAGCCCGATCATGACGCAACCGATTCGTAATCGAATCGACATGCTCGCCACTGGGATTCAGACCCCGGTCGGAATAAAGGTGTTTGGACCCGACCCGAAACAAATAGAGCGCATAGCAACTGGACTCGAGGAGATTGTTGTACAATTGAAAGGTGTATCAAGCGTATACGCAGAGCGTATTGGAAGCCGTCCGTATTTCGAGATAGAGATCGACCGCAATCAGATTGCGCGCCACGGCCTTCATCTAGGCACGGTGCAGGATATTATCTCTATGGCCATTGGTGGCATGAACATTACCCAGACAGTCGAAGGTAGGGAACGCTATCCAGTACGTGTACGCTATATGCGGGATTTTCGGGATAGCCCAGAGGCCTTAGGTCGTCTTTTCATTCCGACCCCGGATGGTGGGCAAGTTCCGTTGAGTCTTCTCGTACGGTTTAACAAGACGCTCGGCCCGGCAATGATTCAATCTGAAAACACGATGCCTTATTTCAGGGTTTTCATAAATGTGAATCAGGAAGTTATGGGTTTAGTTGATTTCGTGCGAATAGCACAGATAGTAGTAGATGAAAGAATCACATTGGGCGAGTTGCAGATACCGCCGGGATACTACATAACATGGAGTGGCCAGTTTGAATCCGAAGTCGAGGCAAGAAGTAGATTGGCAGTTGTATTACCGATTTGCCTGGCCGTGATACTGCTCCTGCTATATTTTGCTTTTAGGGATATACCATCGGTCCTCATCATTGCATTGGGATTACCTTTTTCGATGGTTGGCGGGATCATTCCGTTGTATTTGCTGGGGTTTAAATTTTCGACTGCGGTGTGGGTTGGCTTCATCGCATTATTTGGTGTTGCCACGGACAACGCGGTTGTTCTGATATCTGTCTTCAGGAGCATTTTCAAAGAAAAGAAACCCAAAGATGTTGGCGAAGTGCGGGAAATGGTCGCGCGCGGCGGATTGCTGCGAGTCAGACCGATAATGATGACGGTGCTCACCACAGTACTCGCACTCACGCCGATCATGTTCTTCACCTCGGCAGGTTCTGAGGTGATCAAGCCTATGGCATCACCCGTAATCGGCGGTCTCATAAGCGCAACCCTTGCCAATCTCATACTCGTTCCATTATTTTATTCATGGATTAAAGAAAAACAGGTGCCAAAATAGCAATAACACGCAGTAAAGTAAGGACAACTGGCTGCGCATGATTTAATGCACCGGATTATTGACATACAAGTTCCATGTCTTATAATTGTCTAGGAGGTAATCGTGAATTATGGTTTTGTCAAGGAAACCGATTTGCTATTCGATGAAGCAATGCAAAAGGTGGAACAGGAACTTCAGAAAGAGGGATTCAAAATACTGACGACAATCGATGCCCAAGCCAAATTCAAGGAAAAACTGGACATAGATTTTCCCAAATACATGATTCTCGGAGCCTGCAATCCTAAGCTGGCGCATAAAGCGATTTCTACTGAATGGAATATTGGACTTTTGCTACCCTGTAATGTCATTGTCTATGAAAAGAACAACAAGGTGTGGGTTGGGATCATGAAACCCACGGCAGCAATGTCATCGGTGGAGAATGAGGCATTGGAGGGTTTGGCAAGTGAGGTTGAGGCAAAGTTGAAGAGGACTTTCGATAATATTTGAGGAGGGTATTATGAGATTTTTTACACTACTCCTGTTGTTGACTCTGACTTTATCCTCTTGTTATTATCCGAGAGGATGGCACATGATGGATTGGGGACACGGGTTTTGGGGCTATGGAGGTGCTTTTATGTGGCTGATATTCCTAGTGCTGATTGGTATTATAATATACTTTGTCTTGCGTGGAGATAAATTGATGAAGCACGGCGGCGAAGAGACTGCGCTCGATATTCTGAAAAAGCGCTATGCCAAAGGGGAAATCACAAAGCAAGAATATGAAAAGATAAAAAAAGATTTGCAGTAACTACAAAATAATCGTAGATATCACACCTGCCATTCATCTTGCCAGAGATAAAAAGAACCTGTGATGATTACCGCCTGTTCCCCGTTGACATTCTTTGTGGCTATCCTGATTGCATCTACTACTGAATTATTTGTCGAAACGTTCTTCTGATATTTCCGCGCTTGCCCAAATAATTCATGAGGATGTAGCGCTCTCGGATTATCAGCCCGGACCAGGAACACGTGCCGTGCTCTTGGGAATATGTGTTTGAGACAGTATCCTATGTCTTTATCGTGGTTAGTGCCAAATATTAGGGAGAAATCCTTAATTTCAAAGGCATCTAAATTTTTCTCCAGGGCTTGAAATGAATCTTCATTGTGTGCACAATCAAAAATAACGAGTGGATCTTCTGAAACGACCTCGAATCTTCCGTGGAGTTTGGTTTTCTTAATACCCTCTGCTATCTGATGATTCCGGAGAGCAAAGTTCAGCTTTCGCAATTCACTCAATGCAGCCAGAACCAGCATGAGGTTCTCGATTTGATGCGCTCCGGCCAGGGGTAAGAACGTTTCGAATTCTCCTATCGTGCCGGCGACGATTAAACTGCTGCCAATCAGAGATTGATTCACCACGTCGAGGTCATGTTGGTCATCAGCATAGATGATGCTGCTTCCTTTTTTTCTTACGATTGCTCTGATAGTCTTCTCGACCGCCGGCCGTTGATGTATGGTGATTAGTCTGCCGTCCTTTCGGATGATGCCGGCCTTTTCGCGGGCGATTTGTGACAACCGTGTACCCAGCAGATTGGTGTGGTCATAACCGATTCTTGTTATGACCGACATTAGTGGATTTGCAGCGTTGGTGGCGTCGAGTCGGCCACCCAGGCCGACCTCTAAGATGGCAAAATCAGTCTGTGTACGAAGAAAATGCATGAGGGCGATTGTGGTAAGAGCTTCAAAGAAACTGTGCGCACCTTTTCCTGATTCAATCAAAGGTTTTATCATACCAATATAGACATTTAGTTCGCGGTTCGTGATTTCTTTATCGTTAACTTTTATTCTTTCGTGCAATGTTTTCAGATGCGGGGATGTATATAGCCCAACCTTATAGCCGGCACTAATAAGACAGGCATTTATTATCGCGGCAGTCGATCCTTTGCCTTTAGTGCCGCCAATTAATATTACATTGGTTAGTTTCTTGTGGGGTGCGTTGAGATTTTCGAGAAAACACTTGTAAGCATCAAGATCATAGTCATAGCCATTAGTCTTTTCGTAATCGACTAAAGAGTGTAGAAAAACCTGGGGGTCGCTGTTCAAGTGCTCTTAGGAGCCAATAGTTTCATCTTTAGGGCAATGTCCAAAGCCTTTGCCGAGTGGGTGAGTGCCCCGATGGAAACGAAGTCGGCTCCACAGTCGACGTATTGTTCGATGTTATCAAGCTTGATACTACCACTTATTTCGATCTCGATACTATCCTCAGTGGTTCGTGTCTGATCGACTGCTTGAATTATCTGATTCCGTGTCATGTTGTCGAGCATAACCCGGTTGATCTTCAGCGCGATGGCTTCCCTCAGTTCTTCGTGCGTTTTTACTTCAACTTCAATGAATGCCTTTGGTCTGCTCTTTCGCACTCTGTTCACGGCTTCGGTTATGCTGCCGGCGATCTGAATGTGATTGTCCTTGATCATGACCATATCGTAAAGCCCGAAACGATGGTTGAAGCCACCGCCGACACGTACCGCATATTTCTCCATGATTCTTAGCCCGGGTATAGTTTTTCTGGTATCTAAGAACTTTATGCTTCCTTTTGCGCCTTCGGTAAATTGCCTGGTAAGTGTTGCGATTCCACTCAGATGCTGCAGAAAATTGAGGGCGGTTCTCTCGCCTTTGAGACAGGTCGAGGCCTTACCGATGATAATGGCGATTGTTACCCCAGGGGAAAGTGCACTGCCATCGTCGAGTTGTTTCTGAAAATCGACAGTATCATCGAGCTGCTCGAACACCATTTGTGCGATGTCAACGCCACACAACACGCCCTCTTCCTTAGCGAATATCACGCCTAGCGCTCTGTCTTCTTTCGAAACAACAGCCTCCGTTGTAATGTCACCACGGCCGATGTCTTCTTTTAAGGCCGCCTTCACGATCTTCAGAAACTTTCTGGTCTGTTTATCTTTTTTTTGATACTCCGTTTTTATGTTTCCTCCCCTCATTCATTAACAATTTCCGTTTTATTGCTTTTATCTTATCCCGTATTTCAGCTGCCTGCTCGAATTCAAGAAGCGAAACCGCCTCAGCCATTTCCTTGTGCAGCCTGGCGATCTCTTCCACGCTTACTTCTTCTTTACGTTTTTCCCGTGAAATACGGTCCGCCACCGACGTTGCTTTCATTATTTCATCTTGACTCTTGATTATGCTCTTCGGGGTAATATTATGCTCTTGGTTATACTTGATTTGTTTGTTCCTGCGCCGTTCCATCTCCGTGATGGCGTTAAGCATCGAATCCGTCATCTCGTCCGCATACATTATTACCTCGCTCCGTACGTTCCGTGCAGCGCGGCCTGATGTCTGTATGAGTGAACGCTCGCTGCGCAGAAATCCTTCACGGTCTGCGTCGAGAATGGCGACGAGAGCGACCTCGGGCAGATCCAAACCTTCGCGCAGTAGATTGATTCCAACTAATACATCAAATTCACCGAGTCTGAGCCCGCGTAGGATCTCCACCCGTTGTATTGCGTCGATTTCTGAGTGCATATACCTCACTCTGATGCCTATTTCATGTAGGTACTCGGTGAGGTCTTCAGCCATTCTCTTGGTGAGAGTGGTGACCAGTACTCTTTCCTGGTCGGCTACCCTTTTCTGTATTTCATCAATCAAATCATCGACTTGGTTTTTGGCAGGTTTAATAGTGACCTTGGGGTCAACTATACCAGTGGGCCGCACGATCTGTTCCACAATACGGTGCTTTGATTTCGCAATTTCCCAGTCTGCCGGCGTTGCCGAGATACAGATTGCCTGATTGATCAAGGACTCGAATTCCATGAATTTCAGTGGCCTATTTTCCAATGCAGAAGGCAGTCTGAACCCGTGCTCTACCAATGTCACCTTACGCGAGTGATCGCCTTCATACATGCCGTTGATTTGCGGTATGGTCACGTGTGACTCGTCAACGATGAGCAAAAATTCTTTTGGGAAATAGTCAATGAGACAGAATGGTCTTTCTCCAGGTTGCCGTCCCGAGAGATGCATAGAATAATTCTCGATACCCGGGCAATAGCCCAGTTCTAATAACATTTCGATGTCGAACTTCGTCCTTTGCAGTAAACGCTGGGCCTCCAGCAATTTATTCTGACTCTTTAGTGCATCGGTTCTGATTTTGAGTTCTTTCTCGATATTTATTATGGCTTCTTCTATTCTGGGTCTAGTAGTAATGAAGTGTTTGGCTGGGAAAATTACAATATTGTCTAGTTCTTTATTCACATGCCCAGAAACCGGGTCGAATATCTGTATGCGCTCGACGCGGTCATCAAACATCTCAACTCTTAAACCATATTGCTCATCCGCCGGATGTATATCAATAGTGTCACCCCGTACACGAAATGTGCCGCGCGTAAAATCAATATCGTTTCTTTGATACTGTATCGACACGAGCGAATCGAGTATTGTATCACGTCCCTTTTCTTTTCCCTTTTCCAACAAGACAACGAGTTCCTTCACTTCATCGGGCGAGCCGATATTATAGATACAGGATACCGATGCTACAATTATGACGTCATGTCTGGTGAGTAGTGCAGATGACGCACGCAGTCGCAGGCGCTCGATCTCTTCGTTAATTGATGCATCCTTTTCAATATATAAATCGCTCGCCGGAACATATGCCTCAGGCTGATAATAGTCGTAGTAGGATATGAAATACTCAACGGCGTTTTCCGCGAAGAAGGATTTGAATTCCCCGTACAGCTGTGCGGCCAGTGTCTTGTTGTGAGATATTATGAGTGTTGGCATTTGGACTTGCTCGATCACATTCGCAATGGTGAATGTCTTGCCGGAACCGGTGACACCCAATAATGTTTGAAATTTATTGCCGCCCGTGATACCGGCGACCAGGTTGTCGATCGCCTGAGGTTGATCCCCCTTTGGGGTGAAGTTTGTGTGGAGTTTAAATCTCACGCTTTAGAATACGAAAGGATACTGGATCTATCGAAATCTTCAGCTTTTGTGAAGAGGCGGTGTATCGCACACCACTCATCAACTCAATGTACTTACCATCCCAAGCGGGTAACTCAACGAATGATTGGGTGGGCCCGCAATTCATGATCACGATAAATCCTCCTCGATCGTATGCATAGACCTTCTTGACATCATCTACATAAAGTGTGTAGAAATATCTGCCCCTGATTTCGTCATTCTCCTTACGGATTCTTATCAGTCTTCGGATTGTACTCAGAAGCTTTTGGTCTTGCTGCTGTGCATTCCAGTTAAAGGTTCCCCAGTTGAGGGTCGAACAATCTGTCATGCCGATTTCATCACCGTATAAGACTATCGGCGAACCGCAGAAAGTGAAAATGAACGCATACATGAGTTCAAGCACATCGGGATTGGCGATGGTGCCGACACGTTTTGTGTAATCATACAGGCCAATAATATTTGCACAATTTGTTTGGGGTGGGTTGAAGAAAAGCATGGTTTGGATGGTGCTGTCGAACTGCACAGTGGTAATTGTGTTGTTGACAAAATAATCGATCATGATTTGGGTGAATCTTTGTCTAAAACAGCCGTCAAGACCGTGGGTCTCCGAATGCCGGCAATCACTGCTGATGAGAAGTAGATCAGGATACTTTGATTTCATCTGAGCATATAGTGTCTTCATGAAACCAGCGTCGATTTCTTCATGCTCGCCTATGTACAAACCATCGAAGCCAAAATGCGTCCAGTAGTCGATGAAACCGATTAGGTAGTTTTGAAGTCGTGGGTTTCTCAAGTTGAGCAGTGGAAAACGTGAGTCTTCGCGCCAAGACTCGTATTTGAAACCAGCAGAATCGGTTGGCATCGACTCAACTCGATACCAGTCAAGATATTTTGAAGAACGCGCGTTTGTGGCGATATCCACGAATGCCGGAAAGTCATCACCGGTGTGTGTAATGACAACGCTCAAAACGATCTTCTTGCCTATACCATGGATTGCTTGGATGAGCCTTTTCAAATCAAGCGTATCACCGTAGGCGCGGTCAATAGTAGCATAATCCTTAGGGTTCAATTTATGGTTTGAGGTTGATGTGAATATTGGCGCAAGCATGATTATGTCGGGATCCAGTGACCGGAAATAATCGATCTTACTAAAAATGCCCAGTAGGTCTCCGCCATAGGGCAGCCAATTCTTAGGCGATTCGCCCCATTCGTTTTTGCCTGCCGGGTCATTTGACATATTTCCATTGTAAAAACCATCCGTATTTATCAAGTAGTACGTCATCCCGGCAGACCAGGCGGGTATTTGGAGTAAAGGTACTGTAGGTCGGAAGCTGCCTTCTACGGGCAGCAGCAGGGAATCTGACCCGTCTCTTATGAGAAAGCTGTATGATAGGGTCGTGTCGAAAGCGTTTAAGTTGCTTATGTAATAATCGAAGTTTTGATCGTGATAACCGATATGCATCTCAATACGTCGCGACGCGACGATAAGTAAAACCTGGCTTAGGCTATTCCTCGGTGCTTTCAATCGAATTTCACCGGCTTGAGGATTAACGTAGAGGATGTCTTCGGGATTATGAAAAACGCTATCCTGGTTTATGGCGCTAACCATCTGTAGCAGCAGCAGCGACAAGAAAAGTATTTGCGGTAACCCCTTCACAACAAAATTCTACGTAAATCTATGCATTTGTCAACAACGGCCCTATTTGATGATTATTTGCCGATATCTTGACAGATTTGTCTAATTTTGTATAATACTTCCTGATGGAGGAAAAGGCTGGATGAAAGCAGTAGGATTGGATGCCTTTCCGACTCCCGAAGAAATAGTTGCCCGACTCGATAGATACATTATAGGTCAATCCGAAGCAAAAAAAGCAGTCGCAATCGCCCTGAGAAATCGTTGGCGCAGGCAGCGGGTGGAAGGCAAAATACGGGAAGAGATTTATCCGAATAACATTATTCTCATTGGGCCGACTGGTGTTGGCAAGACTGAAATCGCCCGCAGATTGGCAGGCTTGGCTCGTGCGCCCTTCATGAAGGTGGAGGCTTCGCGTTTTACTGAGGTGGGGTATGTGGGTCGTGACGTTGAATCAATGGCCAGGGATCTTGTTGAGATATCTGTGAACATAGTGCGTCAGGAGAAGACAAACTTGGTACAGGAAAAAGCCGCACGGTATGCTGAGGAACGGATTCTCGATATTCTCCTACCAGCGCCGGCAAGAGTCGATAAAGACAAGGTTTCAGTCGATACGAGCGAGGTAGGACGGGAAACAAGGGAGAAGATGCGGGCGCTTCTTCACGAGGGCAAGCTCGATGAGCGTATCGTGGAACTGGAGGTGTCACGACATGGGACTGCACCATTTATTGAGATTTTCAGCCAGAGCGGTATGGAGGATCTGAGTGTTGCACTCGAGGAGGCTTTCGGGAGTAAGATGCCGCGGCGAAAGAAGAAGAGAAAGATGCCCGTAAAAGAAGCGATTAAATACCTACAAAATGAGGAAGCAGAGAAATTGATCGATATGGACGAGGTGATCAACGAGGCTCGGGCGCGTACCGAGAATTCAGGAATTATCTTCGTTGACGAAATCGATAAGATCGCCGGTGGTGGTGCAACGAGTGGACCCGATGTATCACGAGAAGGTGTACAGCGTGATTTGTTGCCAATCGTTGAAGGTTCAAACGTTATGACAAAATACGGGATGATCAAGACCAACCATATACTCTTTATTGCAGCGGGTGCGTTTCATAACAAGAAGCCATCGGATTTGATTCCGGAGTTGCAAGGCAGATTTCCGATCCGGGTTGAGCTCTCGGCTTTGTCAGAAGAGGATTTCAGACGCATATTGGTGGAACCGGAAAATTCGTTGATTAAGCAGTATGTTGCGCTATTGGCGAGTGATGGTGTGGTATTGGAATTTTCTGAGGACGCGATTGAAGCTATTGCACAAATCGCCGCCAAAGTTAATGAAACAACCGAAAACATAGGCGCCCGACGTCTTCACACAATTATGACTAAGCTTCTCGAAGAACTACTCTTCAACGCTCCGAATATGGCAAAAGGAATGAAAATCACACGTGATTACGTTGAGGGCAAGTTAGCCGATATTGTAAGTAACGTGGATGTTTCGCGGTATATCTTATAGCCGCAGATGAATTTTACGAGGTCGTTGTTAGTACTGACTGAAGATGCTGACCAGTCAATTCTATCAGTCGCCGTGCAGTTTTGTAAGAATTCAGGCAGTAGGTTGTTTGTGTTATTCGTTATTGAACCCGATCGAATTTCGCGGCTGGCGAGTCTCACTCATCAGAAAGTAAAAGTGCTTCATAAAAAAACTGAAGAGGACGGGTGGAAGCTATTATATCTAATAGAGGATGAGGCGGTTGAGAACGGTGTTTGGACTTCGTTACACCTCGAGCAGGGAAATCTGTTGCAAATGACCAAGCACTATGTTGATGCATACGAGATCGACGTACTATTGATAAAGAAGAAAGAAGGCTCGAAAAGAATTTTTGTGTCGTGCTCAGTACCGGTGATCGGTTTATAAGCATGATGGTCATTTACCTTACCATTCATGCATTATGTAAGTCTGTAACGATGATCCAGAGGAGGTTTGATGCAACTAAAAATCTCTGAGTACCTTAGGCCAGAGGCAATAATAATGGAGATAAAGGCGAAAGATAAAATCGCCGCTATAAACGAATTGGTTGACCATATGGTTAGGAACAAATTGGTTAGCAACGGTGAGGAATTTGTGAAGGCTTTGGCAAAGCGAGAAAATCTCGAGTCGACTGGGATAGGAGACGGCATTGCAATACCTCATGCTCGTACAAACGCTGTTGAGGATCTAATCTTGGCCTTTGCACGATCTCCAAAAGGCATTGATTTTTCTTCGATAGATGGCAAGCCTTCTCATATAATCTTCCTCATTGCTTCTCCCGAGGGCAAGAAATCGGAGTACATAATGGCATTAGCAAAATTATCAAGGTTTCTACGCAAGCACGCGGTGCGGGAACTGCTGAGGAATGCTAAAGATCCTGTGGATGTTATGGACATCGTGAAGAAAAACGAGGAGTAGATTTTTGTCTGTGAGATTTCTTGCCGTGCTCATTGTAATGGTGCCGCTTTTTGCTGATAAATTGTTGATTCCCATGGATTTGTCGCAACCGGACCATTTACGGGCCTACGGAGTTGCCTACCGGGTTATAAAGAACGGAGTTGACGTTGAGTGGTTGCTGAACTTCAGAGGCGGCTCATTTCTATTGGAACGTAATCGGGAGACTGAAACGGAGTGTGCTGTGAACGGTGTGCGTTGGGAGGTTGTGCCGGCATCTGATGTTTTACGGATCTATCAGACGATCGAAGAAAACAATATGGAGACCGTACTCCTGGAGAAGGCGCCAGAAATTGCAGTCTACATACCTGATAATTTTGAACCGTGGGATGATGCGGTTACGCTGGCCCTCGAATATGCTGATATACCTTATGATCAGGTGTGGGATGATGATGTTCTCAAAGGGGTGCTCGAAAAGTACGACTGGTTACATCTTCACCACGAGGACTTCACCGGCCAATATGGCAAGTTTTACGCAAGACAACACCAAACAGAATGGTATCAGGCTGAGGTACGCATGAACGAGGAAATGGCAGCACGCCTCGGTTTCGCAAAAGTATCCCAAATGAAACTCGCAGTAGCATTGGCAATAAAGAAATACATCGCACAGGGTGGTTTTGTTTTTTCCATGTGTTCGGCTTGCGATACATACGAGATTGCTCTGGCCGCACAGGAAACAGATATTTGTCATAATATATTTGATGGCGACCCCTTTGACCGCAATGCTAACAGCAACTTGAATTTTGCTGAGTGTCTGGCTTTTGATAATTTCCGTGTCGTGCTCGACCCACTTGTATATGAACATTCGACAATTGATGTTACGCAGGAAGCAAGCAGGAGGGGTCCCAATACTTACATCTCATTATTTGATTTTTCTGCTAAGTTCGACCCGGTTCCCTGTATGCTAGTCCAGAACCACACATCGTTGGTCAAAGAATTCTTGGGACAATGTTCGGGGTTTAGAAGAAACACCATGAAGGTTGCGACGCTTGTCCTGGGAGAGGTGGTCGGTACCGAAGAAGTGAAATACCTTCACGGTGAATACGGAAAAGGAACATTCACATATCTTGCTGGTCATGACCCAGAAGATTATCAGCACTTCGTAGGCGACTCCCCAACTGATCTTAGCCTGCATAGGAATTCACCCGGTTACCGTCTTATACTGAATAACATACTGTTTCCAGCGGCGCGTAAGAAGGAGTTGAAGACATAAAAAAATTGAAATTTCTGATCCAAGTAAGGGATTTGGATAGACAGAGCGAATACGAATTTCGTGGACTAAACGCCACGGAACTCAACTTAGACAAGAAGAGTTCAATTGACTTTAAGAAGATTGATGCGGAAGTCAGTCTGAACAGGTCTTCCCTCGGTATCGGAGCCGATTTTGTGGTATCCTATAGCGCTGAATTTACCTGCATGCGTTGCCTTGGTAAGTTTACCCGCACATGTAATTCGAATCTGCATCTCAATTATGTCGAGGGTGAAGACCCGTACTTGTGTGTTGAAAACGTTGAGCTAACACCACACGAGGCCGATAAAGTATTTTATCACGGACCGCAAATAGATTTGAGCATAGGCATCCGGGAGGCAATTGTATTTTCACTGCCAATAACTCCCTTGTGTAGGGACGATTGTCCGGGACTGTGTCCGGTCTGCGGAATCGATCTGAATACAAGACGTTGTTCTTGCAAGGGCGAACAGGACGGGTTTTTCACTGCGGCGGCAACCGAAAACAAGAAGACTACAGCAAGAAAGATTAAAAGAAACAGAAAATAGAATCAAGGGTGTCATAGTGTCGATTTTACTGGTGGATGGCTAGTATGATACTACTGCTTTTTTTGTCATTGTCGATCGACAGCGTCCTGCATAATCCTGACCTGGAACATGCCCATGTTGGTATGATCGTACTGAATCTGGATAAGGATAGCGTCGTCTACGCCCGAAATTACCATAAGAACCTAGTACCGGCGTCAAACATGAAGATAATCACTAGTGCGGCTGCGCTGACCTTTCTCACCTCGGATTTTCGTTTTAAGACGCGTCTTGCCGTAGCCGGTGGTATCCGTGGTAACAAACTGCATGGTGACGTCGTTGTCGTTGGCGGTGGTGATCCGAGTTTCAGCTTGGAAGACTTAGAACAGTTTGTTTCGACTATCAAGAGCACTAACATTGCCAGCATCGAGGGTGACATTGTATTGGTTGACAACTATTTTACCGACGAAAGATTGCCTATCGGTTGGGCTTGGCACTATTTGGATGCACGCTACGCAGCCGAGATATCGGCCCTTTCGGTAAACCGAAACGTAGTAAATGTGCGGATCGAGGCGACGAGGTTGGGTATGCGTGCAAAGGTGAACATCGAACCGGCTACAGAATATGTCAGATTGGTCAACAATATGATCACTAAATCAGGCGATGATAGCATAATTATTTACCGGAGGCCCGAGGAAAATATTATATATGTTGATGGTGGTATTGGTTTCGGACGCACACGGAACATCGAAGTGGCCGTCAGGGACCCTACGCTGTTTTTTGGCCAATATCTAAAGGAAAGGTTGAGTGAATCCGATATCAGGATTAGTGGAAAATGCGTCAGAAACGGAAGTCTCAATGCTTACACAATCGATTCGACATACAATATAGTAGATTCGGTCATGTCAGTCCCGCTGTATGAAATAATCCGAGAATTGAACACCGAGAGTGTCAATCTATATGCTGAAGCGTTGCTTAAAATGATGGGTGCGTATTTTCTGAAAGACGGTAGTTTCCGAGCCGGTGTGTCGCTTATGAAAGAATTACTGCAGCGTTGTGGTGTAGATACGAGTCAAGTTGTGCTGTACGATGGTTCGGGGTTATCTCGGCATAACTTGATTTCACCATACAATATGATGCTTGTTTTACGCTATATGTATCATGCCGAGCTATTCGACGATTTCTACAAATTGCTGCCAAGTCCTGGTGAAGGTACGCTGGACAATAGATTCATTGGCCTCGACGGATTTATGCGGGCTAAGACAGGAACCCTAGACGCCGTATCCTGTCTGTCGGGGTATTTAAGGCTACATGATACGGATTACTGTTTTTCGTTGATGATTAACAACTTCGCTTGTTCAGGTAAGAAGATTGAAAAAATACAGGAGGAGATAATGAAGGAGTTGAAGGCATTCTTGGAAAAGGAGGCGTAAGATAATGGAGATAGACCTCAAGAAGCGAAAATATGACCATAAGGAAGGACGTCTTATTCCAAGAAAAAAATATCCAAAACCTTTTAGATATGTGGGCCCCGGTGTCATCGTAATGCTTATCATAGTAATCATACTGTACAACATAATAGTCTGCTAACTCCTCAATAGGTTGATAATTAAAGAAATGACATTACGCCACTACGGCAATTGGCGTAATGATACATTAGGTACGAGGGGTTATGAAGGATGATAGGTAATGTGAGCCAGATATGATTGGTGTTTTTGACCTGCATTGTGATACACCTCACAATATCGTAAAGCAGAAATTCGATCATATTATACCTTCAAAATTGTATCAGCAGAATTATCTGGGAGCAATTTTTGCCCACTTTGTTTACCCCCAGGTAAAATATCCTTTTGTCGACGTGGTCAAGATGCTTGCCACGACAATCAGACATGTTGAGAAAGAGAGACATCTGCAAATCGCCAGCCGTTACCGCACAGTGAAGAGTGATAAGGTGAATATCATATTAGGCGTCGAGGGTGGTCATATCTTTGATAGAGTATTCGCGCAGGTAGAGGCGCTTTATGGTTTGGGTGTACGGGTTTTCACTCTGACCTGGAATAACTCCAACCGACTTGCACACTCGGCCCTGGATGTTGATAAAAAAGGTCTAACGAAGTTGGGTAAGACCTATATAAAGAAGTTGAATAACTTTGACGTAATTTTGGATATGTCACATGCCTCAACACGTGCGGTGCTCGATGTTTGTGATTTATGTGAACAAATGATCATTGCATCACATTCATGTGTCAGAACGTTGAATCCAACTTTTTTGCGTAATATTGACGACCGGGCGATCGAGGCGATTCATGAACACGGTGGTGTTGTTGGGGTAAATTTCTCAAGGCATCACTTGGGTGGATACGGCGTTGTTGACCATATCGATTATCTCTGTGACAAGTTTGGTGTCGAATGTGCTGCTATTGGCAGTGATTTCGATGGCATCACCGATCCAGTGATTGCAAATCCAAGAGGATTAGCAAACCTGGAAAAACAACTACTGAAGAAAGGCTATAAGCATTCAGAAATAGAAAAGATCTTCAGTGGAAATTTTCTGCGGGTACTTAAAAAAGCATAGGCGGTGTTGCGTAAGCCGCAACCGTCTGTTGTGTATGATCCTATATTACTGAGTGAATGAACCCCTTGTAGACTACGTCACACTTAGACCTTACGTGTTTTGTATTGTGGAAATTTGAATTTCGGTATTGTTTAAGATTTCGAAATTGGGATTTCGGATTTGCCCCGTTTTAGGGGAGTGGAGGTGAGCGGACTCGAACCGCTGGCCTGTGCGTTGCAAACGCACTGCTCTCCCACCTGAGCTACACCCCCTTCACCAATGGATGTTTGGTTGAGGTTGGGATGCTCGAATCCAGCTTCCCAACCCCAACCTTCAAACGAGTTGTTAGAATCTCCCGAAATTAAAGTCTAAGCCGAAAGATTCGATAAAGGTTATATCCTTGTCAAACAGTCGGTCTTTATTTATATGAAAATCTATTTGAAAATCACGTATCTGCACTCCGAATCCAGGTTCAAGATTCCACGTAGGGTTTTCAAAGCCATCCTCAAAATGCTCGGCTGCTGCACAACGTAGTACAAAATATCGACTGAGTCTCATCTCCACACCGGCGTATAGGTGAGTCCGATCATACTCTCGGTTCCCTCGCCGGAAATCATACTCGGCAGTGAAATACACAAAGCCTTCGTTGAGTATCATCCGCTGCACCATCACGCCAAGTTGATGGCGGCTTGCTTCGAACGGTTCCTTTGAATAATTGAGTGCATATTTTGGGACGACGTTGAAATCTCCTAACCGTCTTGCATAGCGGGCCACGAACATATGCCAGGCTTCATCCAGACCGTCAAAGGTGAGAAAGGAAAGATCGACGCGTTGGGCAAAGAAGGTGCGGCCAGCGCCGATACCGAATCTGATGTTGTCTTTCACCGGCGAGAACGATACACCGAAATCGATTTTAGCAACGTTCAGTGCGTAACCTATGTTGAATCCGCGATCAGTAACTGGATTTTGCCAACACGCAAAGGCACCGTACTTCTTGTGCGGTACAATGACAATGCCGTAATCTTCTGGTCCACTTCTTATGTCTACGTATAGGTAACTCGGATAATCAATTAGGCGCTGCGGATATAAGTCAGTGTATATGATATCGTCAAGATAATCTCCGGTCATCAATGTAGCCATCCGGGTGTGATTTGCCCAAGCCGCATTAGTGACTAGAGTGACTAGTATGAGTACGAGTGCCACAAATGCCGTTTTCTTAGTCATGTTTGATTATAATCGGTGGCCTGGAGAAGTCAAGCATGAAAAGAACGAAACCGATTATTTGAATATTGAAACGGAGCCGTATTTCGTGAATCGCTGGTTAATGCAGGATTCGACCTATGATTTCCATTTACGAGTAGCCAATACGATATTCTTATTAAACCACCTAACTTTTCGACTCATCCGCCTGAGGCGGATTCGCTCTACGTGTACGCTTGTTCTGGTTCGAGCCAAGTCGAGAACTACATTGGAGTACTGCTCCTCGACTTGCCTTAGAGTATCCTTCTATTTAAATAGTGGTCCCTGTTCGCGTTTTATCTTGAAGTGTTCGTATGCAAGCGCGGTTGCCTCACGCCCCCTTGAAGTCCGTTTTATGAAGCCTTCCATGATCAAGAAGGGTTCAAATACCTCTTCAATTGTCTGAGCATCCTCGCCCACGGCAACTGAGAGGCTGTTGATGCCTACTGGGCCGCCCTGGAATTTCTCGATGATTGTGCGGATGATTTTCTTGTCCATCTCGTCGAGACCACGCTTGTCCACCTCAAGTTTCTCAAGGGCATACTCGCATATTTCAACATCGATTTGTTCCTTGCCTTCTACCTGGGCGAAATCCCTGACTCTTCGCAACAAGCGGTTGGCTATGCGCGGTGTGCCTCGCGACCGGCTGGCAATTTCATGTGCAGCATCTTCGTTTATCTTCACTCCAAGTATTTGGGCCGAACGTCTCACGATGTGATGCAAATCTTCTGCCGGATAATAATCGAGTCGAAAGGTGATACCGAATCGAGAACGCAGCGGTGAGGTGAGTAGGCCGGAGCGCGTTGTCGCACCGATGAGGGTGAAGCGATTCAGTTTCAGGCGTAATACCTGAGCGCCGATTCCTTTGTCTTGCATGACATCGAGACAGAAACTTTCTAGAGCCGGGTACAAATATTCTTCAACCGCCTTGTTTATGCGATGTACCTCATCAATAAAGAGAACATCGGTGTCGTTGAGATTACTCAGTATACCGGCGAGATCGAAGGGCCGCTCAAGTATCGGACCCGATGTCGGGTAGATATTGGCGTCCATTTCGCGCGCGATGATATGTGCGAGTGTTGTCTTCCCCAAGCCAGGCGGTCCGAAGAGTAGAATGTGTTCGATTGGTTCGTGGCGCTTCTTGGCAGCCTGAATGAAGACCTTTAGGTTATCGACGACCGATTTCTGGTCAACAAATTCATTGATCTTCTTTGGTCGTAATGCAATCTCATATACTTCTTCGCCCTCTAATAGCCGGTTCGTGGTCATCTTTGGCATACTACTTCCTCAATGCTCGCTTGACGAGCTCTTCAAGTTTCAGGTTGTTGGGTAGCCCCTTCAATCGTTGAATTGCTTCCACTCTGGTGAGTCCTAGCGCGCACAAGGCGCTGATTGCTTGATTGAAAGTAGTGGGTTTTCCGACAAGACTTACCTTGCCCTTTAACTCTAGGATGATCTTACTCGCAAGTTTCTTGCCAATCTTTGGAACTGAGGAAAGCAATTCCAAATCCTCGGTCTCAACCGCCTGGGTTACTTCTTCGGGTGTAAACTTGGACAATAGATTCAGCGCGGATTTTGGCCCTAACCCAGGCACCGACGTTAGGGTGTTAAACATGTTTAATTGGTCTTTTTGTGAGAAACCGTAAACGAATGCTTCTTCTTCCTTGAAGAGGCATTTTGTAAATATGGTTATTTCTGCGCCCTCTTCGATTTGGTCAAAAACGGAAAGCGGACATTGCACGGTGAAACCAACACCCGAAACATCTAGCGTGATAAAGGGTGGTGATTTTTCTATTACCTTACCCTTTAGTCTGCCGATCACGTATTAATCTCCAGCCATTATTCTACGCCGAGATTCAGAGCCGATCTTGCGGGAAGCAGTGTAGGCAATGGCTACGGCATCGACGGCATGGCTCGAAAGCCTTATTCCGTGTTTCATGATCGCCTTTTCGATGAAATACCTGACTTGTTTCTTTGATGCCCGGCCATTGCCGGTGGTGGTCAACTTGATCTGTGCCGGTGTGTACTCAACAATATTTGCTCGACAGGAGAGAAGGGTGACGATAATGGCGCCTCTCAGTTCAGAGGAGCGTATCAGGCTCTGGACGTTTTTATGGTGGAATACTTTTTCGAGTGCAACAAAATCCGGAGTGTTATCACTAACCAGAGTTTTTATACGCCTGCAAATCTCGAGTATTTTTTGGTATGTGTCGTTGTGCTTGGGCCGAATCGTCCCGGCTGTGATACGGTCCTTTTCATCGATTATGCTGTAACCGGTAGCGGCGATCCCCGGGTCAATGCCGATAAGCTTCAACCTGCTTCCGAAGATATTTTTTCCATTACATCTTCAGAGATATCAAAGTTTGCGTAGACATGCTGCACGTCATCCAGCGCATCCAGGGCTTCGTATAGTTTTAAGATTTTTTCCGCCTCTTTGTCAGCCAATGGTATGGTGTTCTGGGGAATTTTGGTAAGTTCACTGCTTAAGATTTCTATTTTGTTATTCTGTAGTATTTCTTTAACTTTTGTATAGTTTTCTGAACTGGTAATTATCTGGTAAGTTCCTTCTTCTGTCTTGACATCGGTTGCGCCACCTTCGAGGGCGTAGGCGATTATTGAATCTTCATCGTATTTCTTGACATCTACTGATATAATCCCTTGTGCCTGGAATTGCCAGGCAACGGAGCCTGCTGTGCCAAGAGAGCCATTTTGTCTAGCGAGGACGTGTTTGATTTCCGAGGTTGCTCGATTTCGGTTGTCGGTTACTACTTCGATCAGGATCGCTACACCACTTGGGCCGTATGCTTCATATGTGACTTCTTCCAGTGTCTGTCCTTCCATTTTGCCGGTTCCTCTTTTTATTGCGCGTTCGATATTATCCCAAGGCATGTTGTTCGACTTGGCTTCATCGATTGCGGTACGTAGTCTGGCATTAGAATCAGGGTCTCCACCACCGTGTCTCGCGGCAATTGTGATTGCCTTGATGAGTTTTGAGAAGAGTCTACCGCGTGCCGCGTCTGCGCTACCTTTCTTTCTCTTGATTTTGGACCATTTTGAATGCCCAGACATAAGTTACTCCTTTTCAACTCTATTGTAATTAAAAAAATTGGTTAGTCAAGCCTTGCTTGGTGCAGTGCATACCTTGACAATCGAGCAAGGGCTCGGTATAATTTATTAGCGGAGGTAACGTATGAGAGTATCAAAGTATATTGTTGTTACATTCCTTACCGTCATATTAATCTGGGCTGATTGGGATATGAGAACCCATAACGCCAATCAATGGGAATTGGTTATCTCAAACTTCGGTGTGTTCGGACAAGCTTACTCAGGTAATGGGCCGGGTGGTTTTTGGCCCATCGGTTCGGGGCATAACTACATCTACGGCGCAGGTTTTAATGTTGGTGCCATAAAGCCGAATGGCGATACGGTTGTGACTGTTGGCTATGGTCCGGCCGGTGGCACATATGAATACTCACCAGGCATTGCGCATTCGAATCCATATGATGAACAATGGTGCGTCTATCTTTCCACGGATCAGTACTATCCATTGCCAGCAACATCTCTGCAGGACGGCTATGCCGTCTACAATGATTGCGATTCGATCTACCACATGCCTGATTCGTTTTTTGTGGCTGGCGTTACGGTGACACAAAAAACGCATGTCTGGCCAATAGATTGGTCAGCTGATATGATTTTCATGGAGTATGTCGTAAGGAATGATACTAATTATGCCTTGAATGACCTTTATGTTGGCATACCAATGGATTTTGATATTGGCACGGAAACAGGAATGGCCGCTAACGACCGGTGTGGCCTTGATTTGTCACGAAAAATGTTCTACGGTTGGCAAGAAACATGGGAGCCGGGTACTCCTTCATGGCGCCCGGGTATGATAGGGTATAAACTGCTTTCTTCCTGTTCACTTTCGTGTTATAAGAGATTCACTCTTGCTTACGAACCACAGATAGATAGGGAGTTATATTTGACAATGGCCGGCTACAACTATCTGACTGGCGTGTATGAACCCTATGATACGGTTTGGCCAGCACCTGCTGATCAGAGAATCATGATGGCAACGGGTCCCTTTAGCACTCTTCCCCCTGGGGACAGCATCGTTGTGGCTTGGGTGTTGATCGCTGGCAACGACACCTTGCCACCTCCCACAGAGCTGTCCTATAAGGCAGACAAAGCGCAAATCTGCTATGAAACAGGTTGGCATACCGTTAATGTGATTGCTCCTAATGGCGGTGAAGTTGTTACTGGAATCTACAACGTCAATTATGTGGCGACTTCGATCACTGGAAATCCCTTGGGAATCAATCTTTATCTCGCATCACCCGATGCTATCGATACCATCGCCACTGGACAGAGTAATACTGGTTCTTATGCGTGGAACTCATCGCTGTGGCCGGACGGTGTGTTGTACAGAATCGCGGTCACTGCCAATGATACAATAACCTTTGGTAGCGATATTTCTGACGGCATTTTCACAATTGATAATCCCGGTAATACACCACCGAGACTCATGGTCTTCACTCCATCGGGAAACGCACCTCTTTCGGGCGATTACGACATCACCTGGTTCGCGCGCGATGCTGAATTTGGGGATTCATTGCTGATCGATATCTATTTTATGAGCCAATACGACACGGCCTTTTTTCCGATTGCGCTAGATGAACCAAATGACAGCGTCTACACCTGGAATACGGTTCCTTATCGCAACGGCTCTGGGACATTGATCATTGAGACTCATGATGAGGAGTTCACGGTTGCTGAGACCGTACAGGTGTATCTGCTCAATCAAATCTCGGGTGGTACAATGGATCACATTCACGGCATAAACAACGTCGTCGACCTTTCAGCTCTTATACACGACGCCCAGCAGATTACCGGGCATACATATGAATTGGAGTTCCTGGAATACCGAATTCTGGACAATGGCGGTTATTACTATCCAGAATATATGTATGAAATGAGGGATTCCAATACTGGAGTTACCGTGCTCGATACATACAGTCTGTGTGACGGCTATTATTTTGTGGGAGGGGCTGTTGGGATAAGCGACTACTCACCAATAGTAGATGGTTTTTCAATCGAGGCAGTGACCGATGGTTGGCCGATGAAACAAATCAACTACCTAAATGACTCTGTGAAGATTGTCGTTGGTACTTATCCTGAGGATTCGATTATTCCGCTCACATCTTTCTTCTGGTGGGCATATCGTGGCGCACGCCTGCAGCTGGATTGGGTTACTCATACAAGTGGAGGATTATCGTTGTTGGTGACGGACCTTGATTATGGCGATACCATCCCGTTTAAGCCGTATGTGCGTATACCGCCACAAAATCCTGATAGCGCATTTGGTTGGTGTTTCCATCAGTTTCCTCCGGTCGGTGTGTCTCCCTCGGAAACACTGCGCGTCGATGACAACCATATCAATCTGTGCGGCCAGGCTATACGCATCGCAGCATCAGTAGCACCACCTCAGGTCGGTGACCGCTGGATTGTGTATCCGTCAGAATATTCGCCACCGATTAAGGGGAACCTATATCGCTTTACCCCGACTGGTATTGCGGAGCACGAAGACCAAATTGCATTGATTAGTTTTCAGGTTTATCCGGTGCCGTCAATAAGGAGCCTGACAATTGCTTATAATCTGCCCCAAAGACAGGAAGTTTCTTTGACGATCTATGATGTACTTGGTAGGCAGGTAAGAGTTTTGAAAAATGGCACGGAAAATCCTGGTCAGTACAAGATAACATGGAACGGTTTGGACGACAGAAGTCGCAAGGTCTCAGCTGGTGTGTATTTCTGCCGCCTGGAAACAGAGGATTGCAAGGAGACCAAGAAATTCATAGTGCTGAAATAAACACTGAGCACAGAGAGGTATTGCTCCAACTACTCAGCGACTCTACGGTTTACTGACATAACAAAATAGCATAACATCTCGCCTGGATTAAGCTTTGAGAATAACAATCCTGGGTTTGTGAATAGATCAGTAATAGCGTCTATGAATGCGTTAGTCTCTTGAGTGCCTCTTTGTAGCGCTCGACAGTCTTCTCAACGATATCGAGTGGCAATTTTGGCGGTTCTGAATTCCTGTCCCAATCCGTACTCAGAAGATAGTCGCGGACAAACTGCTTATCAAAGGCAATTAGCAAACGTTCCTTGTCATACAATGCCTTATCCCAGAAGCGACTCGAGTCGGGCGTGAATATTTCGTCAATGAGAATTATTTTGTCGTCTAATCGTCCGAACTCGAATTTGGTATCGGCAAGCACGATGCCACGTTCTAGTGCATAGTTGTGGGCGAAATTGTATAATTCAATTGTTTTGTTTTTGACAAATTCCGCATCTTTCTCCGGCACAGTTTTCTTCATCTCCTCGAAGCTTATGTTGATATCGTGACCAGAAAATGATTTGGTCGCAGGCGTGAATAGGGTGGAAGGAAGTTTGTCGCCCTTTTTGAGATTATTGAATGCTACACCACCCACAATGCCTGTTTTTTCGTATTCGGTCCAGGCAGAACCGGCAATGTAACCGCGGGCGACACATTCAATCTCAATCAGCTCTGCTTTTTTCACAAGCATCGAGCGGCCGCGTAAGACATCCTTGAACTCTTGCACGGCTTCGGGATAGGAGTCGACATCGTCAGTAACGAAGTGGTTATCGATGATGTCTTTTGTGGCGTTAAACCAGAATATTGAAAGTTGTGTTAGAATCTCACCTTTCTTAGGGATCAGCGTCGGCAGAATGTAGTCAAATGCTGAAATGCGGTCGGTGGCGAAAATCAGGAGTTGCTCACCCAGGTCAAATACTTCTCTGACTTTTCCCGATTTTAATTTGTTAATCCCAGGGATATCGATTGATGCGATTGCGTCATCCATGAAACATTCTATGTGAGAAACATGCTTTGTCAAGCATAATGCAGCTGCACGGTGAAAATAGAATGTTGGGCTCTCTCGCTATCGTCAGCTGCTAGCGCATCATGACTACCTTACCAAAAACCTGCCTGTCGATTCCACCCAAACGATAGAAATATATTCCTGATGGAAGCTTTCTATCGGTGTCATCTCTACCATCCCATGAGAATACTATTTGGTGTGGGGCGCAGGGCGATTGGCGCAATGTGCGGACTAAGCGTCCTGCAGCGTCATACATGTACAGCATAATATCTCCCATCCCGTATCCCGCATCCCCTAACACATTCTGCACATGCATCTGATATCTAATGTCTGTATGTTCAGTAAAGGGATTAGGCCAGGCTCCAAGGTGTGAGGCGCTTATTTGTGCAATTTCCCCTTGCTCGATACCCATATCGGTCGCTAGCAAAACCTCCAGTTGGGTCAAGGAATCTGATGTAACGGGTATGTTAGTGATGGTTTTCGTAATGTATCCTGCTGTGGAGAAACGCATTGTATAAGTGCCGTTGGTCAACAGGCGATAGAAACGGCCAAATAGGCTATCACTAGTGCGGGGCGTGATAGTATCGCCGACCAGACCCAGAACCTCCACGGTTGCTACTAGCGGTTCCAGTGTGGTGCTGTCATACACGTGTCCAGTAATACCCGAATAAAAGGTTCGGTTAAGCAAGTACGCGATGCCGTTGAAATTCTTTTCGCACTCGATAATGATCGTGTCGGGCGGCGGGATGAAGCTGAGTGCGGTTTCGATGAGAAAGTCGTACATACCGAGTTCGCCATAGAGCCACACCGAACTCATGTTGGTTCCTCCGAGGTGCCCCGGCGTATAATCACCGATTTGATAGGCGATATTATGAGCGATTTCCGTCATCGTGGATTCGTCCGGCGTATATTGTCCGTTATAGTACCATGGACGAAAAACATCATAGCCGTAGCTGTGGTAGGAGATACCGACGACAAACTTTCTTTGCACGGCAAGCGATGTTAGTGCTTGAATTTCACTCTCCGAATGCGGGTAAGGACCGCGATAGACCCAACTCGTGGGATCGGGGTCACCGCCCTGGGTCCAGCGCCAATTGTAATTGCGATTCAGGTCAACGCCATCTGAATCAGGATTTATTGGACCACCATTATTGCCATTGTCGCGCAGATTTTTGCGCCACCACGGATAGTTCAGTGAACTGTCGGTAATGTACTGCCATCCTTCAGGATTTACAATAGTTACAAACTGCAATTCCATGGAATCTACCCATTTTTTAGCACTCGTGCTGTCCGGGTAATTATCAAGTATCCATTTGATAGTGTGCAAGCATATTTCATTACCAATTGGCTCGCGCGCGTGATGCATGCCGTTAATCAACGCGGCAGGTTCATCCTCGCGTACTCCTACGTTACTCGATATTATGAATCTTGCGATCGGCATATTGAAACGCTGTGAATATCCGCAGGTATCGAGTTCCGTTATATCAGGATACAGCTGGTGTAATGAATCCAGAACGTTCCAGGTTTCATCGACTGTATGGTACTCGTCGGGAACAAAGACCTCGTCTTCTCGCTGGATAATCTCGGTGCGAAAGCCGCGTCGCTGAATTTCGGCGAGTTCATCCTGCGTCACCACGACATCGGCGTGATCGGTAACCGCCAGAGATGCATAGTCCAGATGCATGTTTTCCAGGAAGGTGATGTCCTCTGGATTATCCAGTTGAATCCTAACCAGCAGCATGGGTTCTCTTGCCGTGGAAAAGGATATGATACACAGCATCAGGATCAAAGTGAAAGAAGCTTTTTGCAGCATATTTCCTCCTTAATATTAGGAATCCAATAAAACGGCATCGAGTACAATATCCATTTCTTTTCTGTATTGATTGTACCGATTTGTTACTAGAAATCAAGTGCTCCGACCGCCACTTGACAGTATCCTATGGCGCTTTATAATAACTAATCGGGAGGAATTATGAGTGTAAAAAGTATTATTGTTCTTATATGTATTGCAATATTCCTACGGGTTAGCCATGCAGGCAACGCGAGATTTATGGGTATGGGCAATCTCACATTTCTATTCCAAGATGATTATCAGAAACTCGACCTCTATGACTTTGCTGGCATATCTTCGGGTTTTCTGCAAAACGATGACATATCTTCTTTTGGATTGCGCGGATCGGGATTGCGAGAAGAATGGCAGAGGGATTCGGTTGTCTATTGGGCATTCGGACAGTCACTTCCCAAACGCCTCGTCGATTACGTCTCTATAGGCGCTGTAAAGTTTTATGATTTCTTACCGCAACTTAGACTCACACCCAATGAGTTCTTCTATGAGTCCCGGCGTCTTGATTCAGAATACGGTGCCTTCGGTGAAGCTCAAGCACCACAGGCCTGGGGTATAACTGGCGGATATTCTTGGATGACTATAATTTTCGCGGGCGACACTCATTCAATTAGTACGCCTGCTCTGGATATCGTATATTCAAGGTCCTTCTCGGATGACTACACCTATGGCATCACCTTTGATGGTTTTTATGGTTCGTACAATCATGAGGATCTATACACGGCCAGCTTCTTGCCATTGGGCGGCGGGCTAAGCGCGAGCTACAACAGTGAATCTTTTGATTTAGGTATTAACGCTGAATACCATTATCCAATGTTCAGTATCGAATCTCCGTTTGGTTCAGAGAGTTTTAACGGACATGCGATATCGCCGTCTTTAGGAGCTGTAGTGAAAATGAAAGACATTATATGGGTAACTGCTTTGCATTACAGGTGGATGAACCTATCCGGGTCTTATGCGGGTAACGATATCGGCGATGTGATGTTCAATGCTTACACGGCAAAGACGCAGATCATGTTTACTCCTGGATATCTGCACTTCAGTGTTTTTGGCAAATTCGATAATAGCGTACCAGCCTATGTCGATCAATACGATAATACCGATTTTGAATTGTTGTATAGGGACTATATTTTCGGTGGAGGCGCGGGTATCGAGTTGGCAAATGTGTTGGTAGGAATTGAGAGTGTATATTTATCAAATCGTCTGGAGGACCGCGTGGCTGAGGATACCCTTGAAAGTACATCGTTGAATTTCAAGGTTGGCGCTGAATTCGGCATTATCATTAATCTCTGCGGAAGAATTGGTTATGGCTATAACCAAGTCGACTTGGATTACCAAGATAGTATTTACACACTTAACACCAATGTCGTAACCGGTGGTTTGGGCATTGACTTGCTGCCCCGGACCAGGATCGACCTTGCATACAATTACAAGTGGACGACAAGTGAGGTCGACCCGGATGAAAAGGTCACCGACCATGTTGTTTTTTTGTACTTGAAACATACGATTGTCGCTGATAGGTATTAGTAGGTGTCGAATGATCCGTCAGTGTTACATTTCGTTTATGTTCTTATGCTTATCGCTGTTGAGTGCTCAAGTACCGGATACGTTATGGACAAGAACGTATGGTTGCGCTCTAGACGACCGCGGAATGTCGGTACAGGTGACCTCGGATGGAGGCTTTATTATCGGCGGCTACACGTTTATTGCCGGCGGTGGGGGCTTCAATTTCTATCTACTGAAGACAGATGAGAATGGCGATACCGTCTGGTCGGGGCTCTACGGCGGTTCGAGCGCTGATTTTGCTAGTTCAGTACAACAGACTTCTGATGGTGGTTACGTGCTTGCTGGCTATTCTTACTCATTCGGTGGTTTACGGCCGGATGTCTACATTATCAAAACCGACTCACTTGGCATTGTACAGTGGGACAAAGTATATGGTGGTGCAGAGGACGATGCTGGCTGTGACATCACTCAGACTCATGACGGCGGCTATATTATTACCGGTTACACCTCATCTTTCGGCACCGGATTGGAAGACTTGTGGTTGTTGAAAACCGACCCATCCGGCGACACAATATGGGCGAAAACATATGGTACAATGTTCATTGATGGTGGTGCTGCAGTGCTGCAGACCGTTGACAGTGGATATGTGATAACAGGATACAATGGCTCTGGCGCCGTTAGTTCCTTGTGGATTCTCAAAACCGACTCAAATGGAGATATGGTATGGTCTAAAATCTACAGTCCTGGCAACCACAGTGGCGGTACCTCAATTCATGAGACTATTGATGGCGGTTTTATTGTTGCGGGAACAACATTCGCTGGCGCTGGCGAGAGCGATTTTTGGCTTCTGAAGATCGACTCGCAGGGTGATACCCTCTGGACGCGCACTTATGGCGGCCCTTATGCCGATGATGCGTTGTCCGTCAAGCAGACACGTGAGGGCGGCTATATAGTTGTCGGCCGTACTTGGTCATTTGGTGCTGGACTTGAGGAATTGTATATAGTGAGAACCGACTCAGTCGGCGACGTGCTTTGGGCCGAGACTTTTGGTGGAACCTATGATGACCGTGCTCAGTCAGTGGACTTGACTCCAGACCGTGGCTATGTGATCGTCGGAAACACTGAATCATTTGGTGCTGGTGATCATGACATATGGTTACTGAGGATCGAACCCGATCCGCACGGCATTGAGGAATATGAGCACGACCATAATGTGGTGACGTACTTTAAAGTATCTCCGAATCCATTTCGACACCATGCCGACATCAGATGGCAGATAACCGATGAAGGAAACAAAGTAGGAGATAGGGGAGTGGAAATCAGAGTATACGACACGGGTGGAAGATTAGTTAGAGATTTTGTAGAGTCATTTGTTATCGGTTATCAGTCATCCGTGCAATGGCATGGGCTAGACGATTCTAACAGGAGAGTGCCCAGCGGTGTCTATTTCGTCAAATTAGAGGCAGGGCATTGCAGGGCCACGGGGAAGGTTCTTTTGATAAGGTGAGGAGGAAAATGAAGCAGCGATTTATAGTGTGGAGTGCTGTAATGATCTTGTGGTCATTTACAATGGCAAATGCAGCAGTCTGGTACGTGCATCCAGATTCCTCTCTGAATTCAATTCAGGCTGGACTAGATTCCTGTGCTGCGTATGACACCGTGCTTGTTGGTCCAGGTATCTACTACGAAAACATCGACTGGCCATATCTTCAAGGGATAAATCTCATCAGCGAACACGGTCCAGATTCAACGATTATTGATGGCCAAGAAAGCAGTGGCGTGATATGTCTGTCCTTGATGCCTGAAGATTCAACAACACTCATTCATGGTTTCACAATAAGGAATGGCGCTACGTGGTCAGGTGGAGGCATATACTCTGTTGGGGGCAAGCCGACAATCAGTGGTAATGTGATAACTGGGAATACGTGCCAGTGGCCTACGAGCCAATCTAATGGTCCACCACCGCGGGGTGGTGGTATCTACACCGAGTGGTCATCACCATTGATCATCGACAATGTGATTACTGATAACATTGCTGATGAGGGTGGTGGAGTTGCAAGTCTTTGTGATGCAGCCAACATCGCGCCCAAGATTTTCAACAATACAATTAGTGCGAATAGTGCGCATATTGGTGGTGGCATTTTCATTGATTGTCCTTTTACCATGACCGTAGTCAGAGAAAATACTATCTCTTCGAATACTGCTGACTTTGGGGGTGGTATTGCCTGTTATTACGTGTTCAACCCATTGTTGGCAATAACTAAGAATATGATTGTTGGAAACATAGCCGATTCTGCGGGTGGCGGTATCTGGTGTTATTTAGCTTCTATGCCGTTTATCGACAGCTGTGTTATATCAGAAAACACAGGCGATGGGATCTATTGTGGACACTATTCCTTGCCCGTTATAAGTTACAACAACATTACGGATAACCAGGGTTTCGGTTTGCGAAATGTCGACCCGACAGAACTCGTTATTGCTGAGAACAACTGGTGGGGAGACGCTACGGGTCCGTATAATCCGGCGACAAACCCGGGAGGTCTGGGTGATACGGTGAGTGATTATGTTGACTACGATCCTTGGCTGTCCTCGCCAGGCACTGCGGAACACGAATTCCATCAACCGGTGTTAATTTTCTTGGAAGCAAACCCAAATCCATTCCGCCTTAGAACAAACATACGCTACATGATTGAACCAAGAAGTCACAATATCGGTGGATCGCTGAGGGGGAAATCAGAACGTCAGAAACCAGAATTAAGAATCTACGATGCGACTGGACGGCTGGTTAAGTCTGTCTTGCTGCCTACTGCTTACTACCTACTACATACTGTAGTCTCGTGGGATGGAACAGATGGTTCCAACAGGAAACTAGGTGGTGGTGTCTATTTCCTTAGATTAGTGGTTGGAAATTCCATACAGACAAAGAAATTAGTGTTATTGAGATAAATACATTGTGTAAATTGAAGATTATTCTTTTTGGTATGAAGTAAAGGAGGCTATATGTATAGTCAGAAGATGTGTATGAAGTGCAGTATTGTCGTGCTTTTGGTCATTGCTTTCATATCGCCATTGCGAGCACAGGTACTGCCAGTAATGACCTATGGTGGGTCTAATGACGAACGCGCCTTTGCTCTTGTCGAGGCAACAAATCAGGACGGCTATGTGCTGGCTGGATGGACAAAGAGTTTTGGTCCGGGTGTGCCTGCATTCTCGAACGTTCTTATAGTGAGAACAGACTCTGCTGGTTTCCCGTTGTGGGCACGAATGTCAATCGGTCCCTTTGATGATGAGGCTTACTCGATGACCCAGACATCTGATGGTGGCTATGCCATAACCGGCTGGACCAGGAGCTTTGGCCCAGGATTTCCAGATTCTGCGAATATCTTCGTGGTAAAAATCGATTCGGCTGGTGTCTGGCAGTGGGGTTGGGTGTATGGCACCCCGTTCAGTGAAGAAGCATATTCGATTATACAGACCATGGATGGCGGATATGCGGTCACTGGCTGGACAAATCTGCCCACGAACACACCAACAAATCCACCCAATATTTTTCTTCTGAAACTCGATCCAACTGGCGTACCACTGTGGACCGGCATATATTGGTTTCCTATGGATTTAGAGGATGAAGGTTATTCGGTGGCCGAAATACCGGGTGTGGGTGTAACCGACCGATACTTAATAGCAGGCCGGGCGAAAATCTTCAATCAGGCCAACTACGATGCTTTTGTCATGCAGACTGCGTTCAACGGTATGCCCGTGTCTGCCGCGAGCGTAATCCCTGGGGCACTTGAGGACGAGGCATATTCAGTGCTCTGGGGTGGTCAGACATTCCTGGCTGCTGGTTGGAGCAATAGCTTCACTGTTGGGGGTGATGCGAATATAATTGTGTGGGAAGATGATACGACCCTGGGTACTCCACCAATTTCAGCCAATCATTTTGGTTGGGATAACGATGAAAAGGTTATGGATGATCGATCGCTTTCTGGGATGCCAGGCCTTTGGCAGGTTGCCGGTTGGACTAGAAGCGTTGGTCCGGGTGTTCCCAACCCGAACTTTTTGATCATCGGGTACGACACAAGCGGGTTTTCGGGTAGAGTGCACCCAAGCAGTCCAGGCGCTAATGCTGAGCAGGCTTATCCGATGATTACGGCATCAGTGGCGGATGCGCATTATGCAATAGCCGGTTTCACCAACAGTTTTGGGCAGGGCGGCGATGATTTCCACTTATTGACTCTGGATGGAGTGCTTTCGCGTCCGGTCTGCGTGATTGATACGCTTCCACCGCATGACATTATTCCAGTTATCCCAGAATTCGTACTCGGCGAGCCCAATTATATAGAGCTGTTTGAGCCATTCCCATTAGAAGACACGAGTGTCTTGTATACTGAGGTATGTACAGTCATGACCGCAGTCATGGAACAACCAAGGGAAAGGAATGTCAACAATCTGTGTATATACACGTCGTTTGAAACCGTGGTGTTGCAGCTAAATGAATCTGGGTGGCTCAATGCAAATCTCTATGACGTCACTGGCAGGAACGTAGTAACACTCGCTCAGGGTATTTTTGAAAAGGGAACGCACTTATTTGCGCTACCTAAACATATAAGTGCGGGTGTCTATTTTGTCCGTGCTAATTTCAATGGGACTCAAAGATCGGCAAAAGTAATTAGATTGCGATAAACAACGATGCGTTTGCTGCGATTTACGCTTCGAGCGAGTCCGCCGACGGGCGGACGAGTCGAGAAGTCATACTCCTTACTCGCGACGCAAATGGTCGGGGGTATGTAGCTGTACTTGTAGGCATAAAGACGGGAAAGGAGTTGAGTAATGTCGTTTATACAAGACCTCAAGTGTTTTTTTCTCCATGGTGCATTAGTCTTTGTACATTTATTCATGGTCCTCGCAATGAGTTGCCAGCAGGCTGACAAATGGATTCGAGTAGCTGACATGCCGACCCCACGTGCCGCACTATCAACTTGTGTCATAGATGGAAAAATCTACGTAATAGGAGGATATCAAAGGGCAAACGCACCAGGCTTACAGACAGTAGAAGTCTATGATCCCTCTACCAATACATGGACAACCAAAGCACCCATGCCTACGGGCAGACGCGCCTTGTCAGTCAGCGTAGTAGATGGAAGAGTCTATGCGATTGGAGGATATATTAATTTTGGGAAACCTGGTTTGTCGATAGTTGAAGAATACGACCCTAGCACTGACACTTGGGCGAGAAGGGCCGACATGCCAACCGCAAGACTCGGTCTCGCAACCAGCGTGGCGAACGGGATAATCTATGCCGTTGGCGGAGCGTCAAAGGTTCGCGAACCACTTAGCACCATGGAAGCCTATGACCCCGCTACAGACACTTGGACCAAGAAAGCCGAAATGCCGACAGCACGATTTCTCCTTTCCGCTAGTGCAGTGAATGGTAAGATTTATGCTATTGGGGGTTCATTTGGCGGGCCGGATCAAAGGCTTTCTGTAGTAGAAGAATATGACCCAGCAACAGATACCTGGAAAGAAAAAGCTGACATGCCATCCGGAATATTTAGTAGTGCTACTAGCGTCGCAAATGGAAAAATCTATAGAATTGGAGGTGCAGTTGGGTACGATGTTATTTCCTCGGTAGCCGAGTACGACCCCGCATCCGACACCTGGACAAGCAAGATCGATATGTCAGGACCAAGAGCGGCTCTTTCCGCGAGTACGGCAAATGGGAAAATCTATGCCATTGGGGGATTCTTAACAGTCACTCCCCCTCACCCGGCAGTTGCAACGGTGGAGGTATACACACCTTAATCTGTTTTCCCTATACGTGCAGAGCTTTGTCAGCGTTGACATTGACTTCTGGCCCTGCATAACTAAAATAATAGTGTAATTGTAGAGGTGAATAGTGCTAAGATATGTTTTCCCCCTTTTTGTCTTCGTGATTTATGTATCTGCGGGTGATAATGACTCTATTCAGATTCCTGAAAATGACGCTTTGGATACGACAAAACTGGAAGAGAAGTTAAGGAATCTAGATATAACCACCCCCGAGCGGGCCACATTTGATTCTTTGAAGGATACAGCTCCCTACTATTATGTTGAAATAAAACCTAGCCTAATTAAGATTCCTGATCCAGGTTATCCTGTTGTAGCAAGAAGGGGTGGAGTAAGTGGGACTGCTGTGGTTAAAGCGCTGGTCGACGTGGATGGTCACGTTAAGCGGGTAGAGATTATGCACTCCAGCGGCAGTTCGACGTTGGATAATGCCGCGCTGGAGGCTGCAAAGAAAGCAATCTATACCCCCGGAGTCCTGCGCGGACGTCTTGTTAGAACATGGGTGTCGATACCTTTTAGATTCCGCCTTGTCGAGAAACAGAAATGAGAAAGGTTCTATCACCTCTTGATATTTCACAGATTAATATATGAGTGCAAATATAAACTGTATGAAAGGAGTCTACCGATGACAAAACGTAACATTCTTTCAATTTCCTTGAAAATACTCGGTGTCATTACTCTAATTTATACAGTCGTGTTCATTCCAAATATCGGTATGGCAATTAGTTTGTTGTTTGTGCCACACGAAAGTGTTTATACCCTTTATGCTACGAGATGGCATTTTGTTTCAGCCCTTCTGTTTCCAATTCTTACTTTCTTATCTGGATTTGTATTATTGAAATGGGGAGATGCTATCACCAAGATACTCATTCGTGAGGATACGAAAATTGATGCAAAACCTACTGAAGATTGGGAGAAGCGCATATTTCTGCTCTCATTGAAAATTATTGGAGTAATATGGTTCATAAGGGGTGTCCCCGATTTGATAAAGGCAATTGGCGAAGTGGTTATGCGTTGGTACATATATTATGCCATGACTTCGCATATAATAGGTGTAGTGATAGGGTCTTGTCTATCATTGTCAATAGGGATTTATCTATTGATTGATGGCAGGCACTTTGTTAAACTTGCATTTAGAGAACGGGTAGAAACAGAAGAAGCAGGAAAGAAGAAATGAAGTGCATCGTCAATAAGGGTTTCGTGATAGTGTCGTCATCAATGCTGCTATTTGGTTTCGCTGAAGGCATGAACTTCGGAATAAAAGCAGGACTGAACATTGCCGACATGCTCGGTGATGATACCGGACATGCAAAATCGAAGTTAGGCTTTATTGGTGGGTGTTTTGTAACCATTGAGGTGCGTGACTTGTTTGCATTTCAACCTGAAATCCTGTACGCACAAAAAGGGTATAGTTGGGAATCAGAGTATCTGAGTGCAACCTATAAGGCATTAGGGATGTTCTACTATATCGAAATCCCGATGCTTTCAAAAATAATGATACCAGTAAAGGGCAATATCAAATACAACCTTTTATTTGGGCCATACCTCGGTGTGAATCTCATTGCAAAAAAGAAGATTGATTTTGTCGAACCACCGTACGAAGTGGATATTGCGAATTCCAGAGATACTGAATTCGGTATGGTGCTTGGTCATGGGGTCGATTATATTCTTGGGAAAGGGAAAATCGGATTTGAGTGTAGATACACCTTAGGATTAACGACAAGTTCTGAGATATGGAATGATGCAAGAAACAGCGTAATCTCGCTCATGCTTGGCTATTCGTTCCCGCGCGCAACTGAAGTTGCGAAGATCGCGGGATGCTGAAATCGGCAGCGCTTCGTCCTTCTTGCTCAGCGGCCGATTTCGCATGGGCGGTACTGGATTTGAACCAGTCACCTTCGGTATGTGAGACCGACGCTCTAACCAACTGAGCTAACCGCCCTTCACAAGGGGGACTCTGTCCCCCTTGTCTCCAAAAAGTTTGCTCTACGCAATACTTTTTGGAGACCTCGAATCCCCCTGCCCGACGATCTGCATCAAGGGACGTAGGGCTTATTCCGTGTGGGGACCCTGATGGTTGTTTACCTATCTTATGTCAAACAGCCTTGGGGCAGAAGCACCAATCTTGGTCGTGGTTTGGTTAAGATGCATGTAGGATCCAGCTTCCCAACCCCTACCAATTACCCAGTTTTTATTACTCTCCGTCCCTCAATCCGATATTTACCCGAAAGGATGATGTTGATAGCTTCGGTATAGATGCGGTGCTCTTCCTTCAAGATTCGTGCCGCAAGTGTATCGGGCGTATCGTCGTCAAGCACCGGTACTGCCGCCTGGGTAATTATGGCACCCGCATCAACATCTTCGGTTACAAAATGAACCGTGCATCCAGAAAACTTCACCCCGTATTCGATCGCTTTTCTTTGCACATCGAGCCCGGGGAATGAAGGTAGCAACGCTGGATGAATGTTCAGAATTCTGCCCTTGAACGCTTCAAGCAGGGGCTTCTTAATTATTCTCATGAAACCGGCCAAGCAAACCAGTTCGACATCGTGTTCCTGTAAGGTTTTTACATATTTTTCTTCGAATTCCGGTAAGAGCCAGGTTTTCTTCGGTCCCGGGTCCAGCCAGATTGCTTTGACCCCATGATCGCGGGCGATCTGAAGGGCGCGCGCATCTTTGTTGTCGCTGATGACGCATGCCAGATTTGCGTGGCATGTACCATTTTCGATATTCTTAATGATTGCCTCTAAGTTTGAACCCCTTCCTGAAGCCAAGACAGCAATATTTTTCATGGATTATTCTATTCGACCTCATCTCAAAGTCAAGGGAATTCACGAGACAATTCTTCCGTAACCCGTGGTTTAGTGGCCTACACGATTCGCATTTCGGTATTTAGTTAATTGACGTAATTCCGAAATTGGGTATACTCAACGCGTATGAGAAAGAAAATGCCTGAGACTGAATATCGTGCGTCACGTGTGTGCCGGATTTTGGGCAATCCCACTGCCTATCAGGTTATTAAATCGTTGTTCAAAAGTGAGAAGACGCCGACTGAGCTTGCGCACGAAATTGGCGTATCTCTAGCTACGATTTCTGACGTTTTGCGCAATTTACGCAATATCGACGTGGTAAGATACGAGGTTAGGACTAACGAGCGGGTATATTGGATCAAGAAACCCGTTGTAGTAGATATACTCTTGCGACTTGAGAAATTCGTGGAAACAATTCGCGTTCAACAGTGGTGAATTTGGCATTTCGGTATTTGGTTAATTAGCGTAATACCGAAGTTGGTTAGGGGTAATTGGGTGTCGGCATTCGTTTAATAACTTGACATATTTTAAAACCAAGATAGAATTTAATGTGAACCTGAGGGAGATTGGTATTGTTATTCCCGCCTATAATGCCGAGAAAACGGTCGGCGAGGTGATCAAGGAAATCGTTCAATACGGATTCGCGAGAGAGAATGTGATCGTGATTAATGACGGGTCAAGAGACAAAACCGAAGAGGTGGCGAAGAGTAAGGGAGTGACTGTGGTCAATCATAAAACGAATAAAGGCAAGGGAGCGGCGCTGCGGGATGGATTTGTGAAAGCGCAGGAGAAAGGTATCAGGAAGGTGTTCGTGATCGATGCCGATGCACAACATCAGGTTTCTGAGGTCGACGAATTCTTGAAATCGAACGGATGTTATGATATAATAATCGGTGAGCGCCGGGAAGGTCTCACGCGCATGCCGTTGGACAGGAGGCTGACAAATAGAACCGTGAATCTTGTAGTATCTCTGTTGTCAGGAATACATACCACTGATGTACAATGTGGATTTCGGTATGTCGATTTGAAGATATTTGATAAAATTCAACTGAGGACCAGTAACTATCAGACCGAATCAGAAATGGTGATAAAGGCGGCAAGAAACAAATACACAGTTGGATTTGCACCAGTTTCGACAATTTACCATGGTGAGAAGAGTTATATCAATCCAATAGTTGATACGATGCGATTTATCGGTATGGCGGTGAGGTTCTTATGGCGTTGATATTGTTGACCAACGATGATGGCTATGACGCCGCAGGGCTGCAATCTTTATATAGGGAACTCAGGAAGGAACATGACGTCTTTGTTGTGGCACCGGCTACCCAACAAAGTGGTGCAAGCCATTCCCTTACTTTGAGAAAGCCAATAAGAGTTGAGAAACTGCATGATAAATTCTACATTGTTGGCGGTACGCCTACCGATTGCGTACTCCTTGCATACCATGATTTGATAGATATGAAAATCGACCTCGTCGTGTCCGGCATAAATCACGGTCCGAATATGGGTAGTGATGTTTTCTATTCAGGAACCGTTGCGGCGGCTTTGCAAGGCGCAAGCATGGGCATTAAATCCCTCGCAGTTTCGATTGCGGCTGATGCGTCCTGCGATTTTGCGAATGCGGTTAAGTATTCTCGTGATTTGATTAATCGGATTATTGCATCGGACAGATCCGATCTCATCTTGAACGTGAACATTCCTGCCGGCAAGATAAAGGGCGAAAAAATGACACGTATGGGAAAGCGTATTTACAAAGACAAGGTGATTAGAGACAGCGAGAAGAAAAATGTAATTTACTCAATTATCGATGGTGTGCTATCATACCGGGCAGATACTGATACTGATTTCAAGGCAATTGACAGACAATATGTGTCGGTAACCCCACTGAAGTTGGATCTGACCGATTACGAGGTCATGAAAAGCCTCGAAGACTACATTAGGGACAAATCCAAGTAGACAGCATCCTGAGTGACAGATAGCACTCTGAGTAACCACGTTTAAGAGCAAAATTCGTGTTGACTTTTTGTGCATTTCAGCTATTCTAATAGGGCGATGATCGAAGTAAAAGAATGGCGGCACGAGAGAGAAAGAATGGTAAAGGAACAAATCGTCGCCCGGGGTGTTGAGGACGAAAGAGTGCTCGACGCCATGATGCAAGTCCCCAGACATCTTTTTGTCGATAAAGTGTATGTGCATCAGGCATATAACGATTATCCGCTCTCGGTTGGCCACGGACAGACAATTTCGCAGCCTTATATGGTTGCGGCAATGACCGAATTACTGGATTTGAAACCCGATGATATGGTCTTGGAGATAGGCACTGGCTCTGGGTACCAGGCAGCTATTCTAGCGCTGCTTTGCAAGATGGTGTACACGGTTGAGAGAGTGTCAGCCCTGAAAGAGATAGCGCGTGAACGGTTGGAAAAACTGGGATTCAGTAATGTTGCCTTCTTGATTGGCGATGGTACCCTCGGTTGGCCACAGTATGCTCCCTACGATGGGATTATTGTGACTGCTGGAGCACCGGAAGTACCCAATGCTTTGATTGAGCAGTTGGCCGAAAAAGGCAGGTTGGTGATACCGGTCGGTAGCGAATACTTCCAGACGCTTAACTTAGTGACAAAACAGAGGGGAAGAATATTCAGAAAAGAGTTTTTCGAGTGTACTTTTGTGCCTCTCGTAGGCAAACAAGGCTGGAAAGAATAACGGGGCGTGGCGCAGTGGTTTAGCGCGCATGGTTCGGGACCATGAGGTCGTGGGTTCAAATCCCACCGCCCCGACTCCTTGCGTACGCCTCAGGATGGAAGGATGCGCGAAAGGATAGTTATGGTCGTGGGTTTCCCGTTTCTTTCATGAAAAACAAAATGTTGTGGAAACGGGATCCTCACAAAATCAACGAAATCATAGATTTCGGATTTTGTGGGACAAATCCCACCGCCCCGATTTTTAGGCCACAGGCAATGGGAAATAGGAGACAGGGAGATAACTTAATAAGTGCGAATTGGGAGGTAAAAAGCGGAAACGTGGAGATAAGGTGAAGCGAAGGAAGATAATTGCTGTCATTGGTGGAGCAGAGGCGAGTGATAAGTATTTGACAATCGCTGAGGAAGTAGGTTCTCTAATTGCGAAGGGAAATGCGATTCTTGTTACAGGTGGCATGGGTGGTGTCATGACGTCGGCTTCCAAGGGTGCCAAGGAGGCCAACGGGTTGGTTATCGGGATTCTGCCCACTCTTGAGCGGGAAAGTGCCAACCCGTATGTTGATATACCAATCGTAACTGGACTAAGTCAGGCAAGGAATCTCATCATTGCCCGTACCTGTGATTGTGCAATTGCTATCAATGGTAAGTACGGTACGCTGAGTGAAATCGCATACTGCCTTATGTATGATGTTCCCGTTATTGGCATCGACACCTGGAAAATTGATGCGCCAATTATTGAGGCGAAGAATGCAGCTGAAGCAGTCGAGCTTGCCTTCAAGGCAATTTCCTAATGCAGGCAGAAGTTGTCGTTCAAGGCGTTGTTCAAGGAGTTGGCTACCGGTTCTTTGTGTTGAATCAGGCACGCCTATTTGATATCAAAGGGTATGTTAGAAATTTACCCGATGGGTCGGTTGAGGTAGTTGCCGAAGGCGAGAAAGGCATAGTCAAGGATTTTGTCGACAGACTGCGCATCGGTCCCCTTTCGGCTCATGTGACCGGGATAGACGTCAAGTGGCATGAGAAAGACTCAGGATTCACAGAGTTTAGGCTGCGATACTGAACCTGAAGGCAATTGAGGGTAATTTAAGGCAAGGGAGTTGATATGGATCTAAAAAAATACATTCGTAATATTCCAGATTTTCCTCAGAAAGGCGTGATGTTTCGAGACATCACTACACTTTTGAAAGAACCTGAACCTTTCAAGTATGTCATCGATACGATTGTTGATAAATACAAGGATGCAAGGATAGGCAAATTGGTCTCGGTGGAGGCGAGAGGCTACATTTTCGGGGGCGTCATTGCATATAAACTAAATTGTGGTTTCATCCCGGTACGAAAGCCTGGCAAGTTACCGGCTGAAACAGTGGCTTTGGAATACACCCTGGAATACGGTAAGAATACCATTGAGATGCACAAGGATGCGATTGAACCCGGCGAGCGAGTGTTGGTCTTTGATGACGTCTTAGCCACCGGCGGCACGGTTCAGGCGACCTGTAAGCTGATTGAGAGGCTGGGCGGTCAGGTCGTCGGTTGTGTTTTTATCAGCGATTTGACCTACCTCAAGGGAAGTGAAAAACTCAAGGACTACGAGGTCTTTTCGTTGGTACAGTATTGACGACAATATCCAACATTGTAACAAAAGCGTAGGGCGTCGAGTATATTTAACACATTCTAATATATTTTCTGTGCGTAACAGTGCTCCAGGCCTTCTCGACTCTTCCGCCTTCCGGCGGGCTCGCTTGAAGAACAAATATCGTTGAGCTTAGCGCATTACGCGAAAGGCTCTCTTGGATACACTTCGTGACATGCAATCAGTCGAAGTCTGTATATTCGATTTTGAATTTGTGGTTTGGAGCTTCGATATGGTTTGTAATTTGGTGCTTAGATTTTGGAATTTCGTACACGTTTTCGCCTGTGCTTCTGTGAAACCGTGGGATCCCGCTTTGTAATGTAATATTAACTGTAGTCGTTTTGGAAATTATCGATCGATAGCTTTTTTCATTGATAGCAATCGCTTATCGACCTCGTGAAAGATTTCACTATCGGGAATGCCTGATTTCGTATGATACTCGAGTGAGCCATACGAGACAGTGCATTTCATGTTCTTATTCTCAGCAATGAAGACCTCGTTTGAAAAGAGCTCTTTCATACGTTCCCCAAAAACAGCGGCTTCGTCCTCTAATGAACCTGGGATAATGGCTACGAATTCATCGCCTCCCCAGCGCGCTACGATGTCTTTTTTCCTTGAGTGTGTTTTCAATATCTGAGAGAATTTTCTCAGTACCTGATCACCCATCTTGTGACCCAACTGGTCGTTGACATCTTTCAGATTATCGATGTCGAAAAGAACGACCGATAATCGCCCATTGCTCCGCTTGACCTCGCCAATGCCCTCAGTGAGTTTTTGCTCGAAATAACGTCTGGTGTATAGGCCGGTGAGCGAATCCTCAATCGATATTTTGTACAGCATGGCGTTTGAGAGACACAACGAGATATGTTTAACTAGATTGGTCAGGAGAACAAGGCTGTCCTTGTCCAGGGTATTTTTTGGCCTCACGAGTAGTGCGCCAAGAGTCTTCTCGCGCGTTACCAATGGCAACTCAACCGAATTTATGGATTTCGGAGGAACGGCAAAATTAAGGTTGCGGATTTTGTTTCCATCATAGTTACGCATTAGATTAATACCTTGTTCTTGATCATCTAGTACTATCGTCACTTCTTCGGCATGTATGAATGAGTGTACCTTTCTTAATATGGTTGTGATGAGTAACTCGAAATCTAAGATGCCTTCTAATTTACGGGCGACTTCGTTCAAATCCTCCTCTTCCGTAATTCTCTGCTTCATCTTTTCCTGATACCGTGACATGAGATGGCCAATGTAAGAGAAAACCAAAATGCTTATTATCAGCGGTACCGTAGAGACAACACCAAATTCCCTGTAGAGCAGAGCCATAGATATACCGATGGGGTATATTAACATTTCCATGAGGTCACTGATGACCGCTTCCTCTTTCAGGTACATCCAGTATTCATCGCCTTTGAGTATCGTGCGTACAGAAAAGAATATCTCGTTGAGGATTACGACCGTTGGTATCGCCAGAATCCACTGCAGATTGACTGGGTAGTATTCCATTAGTAATCCCGTGACCAGATACATCAAACCATAAGTGCCGGCATTATAGGCGCCGGTCTTGATAGTACGTAAGGACTCCTTTGTGTCTCGATCCCTGATGTATCTGAAACTCTTAAGAGTCCAGACAATAATAAGGGCAATAATCGCTGTGGATGCCGCCACGTTGCCGCCGAAGACGAGCAACAGGAAGAAGTAAATAACGATTTCGAAGGATACGATTGTGTTCTTTAGTGAAATGTAAACGAGTGCCGAGATGATGGCGGTGAGAAGAAAGACTAAGTGGTCAGGGATGGGTGGGAAGGTTGGGTTGAGGACGAGTACTTGAGAAAACGGTAAACCGATACCGAATATTATTACAGCAAGCTCGTAGATCAGTGCGAGGCGTTTCTTCATTAAGAAGATTATAACCATGTCTTGATTTTTGTAAAGGATTTTGTGAGACTTAAATCACGGAAGATAACTGCACTCTATTCGAAGATGGGGATTCCAAGCGTTGCTGGAAGGAACTGTAGCTACCTCCGCAAATCTATGGCTTGTCTCGCCGACGTAGGATTCTCGTTTTTGTAATCGAGTCGGAGTCCATAACTGGGTTATTAATTGACATTGTGGTTGAGTTGCATATCATTCACTATGCGGACTGGAATCGCCGAGTTGCCGTTGCATGGCGGACGTGCACCTAGATGGCTTTTCGAGAAGATGGTGAAGCTATCACGTGCCATTCTCGAGGTGATCGTTGCCGAACAGGGGAGTGAGGAGTTCTTGCGTCGGGTTTCTGACCCGTTTTGGTTTCAGTCCTTCGGTGCAATACTAGGCTTTGATTGGCATTCGTCTGGTCTGACCACAACCGTGTGCGGTGCGTTGAAGGAGGGAACAAAGGATATTGTTCATGATCTGGGCCTCTACTTCTGCGGCGGTAAGGGTGGTGCCTCACGAAAAACACCGGTCCAGATTCAGGAAATCGCAGAGACCATATCGGTAGAATCAGATGGATTGGTATACGCTTCAAAGACTTCGGCGAAAGTGGATAATACGTGCATTCAGGATGGCTATAATCTCTATCATCATATGTTCATTTTCACGGCACGTGGTGATTGGGCCGTGGTTCAGCAGGGCATGAATCCAGAAAACCGTTTTGCGCGTCGGTATCACTGGCTCTCCCTGAACCTGGAATCGTATGTGAATGAACCTCATACTGCGGTTTGCTGTGACAAGAAAAAGGAATCGTTGAACATGGTGGCTGAGGAGAGCGCGGCTGCACGCAGTGTTGTGACAGAAATATCAAGAGAGCATCCCGAAAAAGTGATAAGCGAGACCAAGAAGATACTCAGGATGCCAAGCCGTCATCCTGTTCTGAGGCTGGATATCAGCCCAAAATATTTTCACAAGATTCTGCTCAAGACGTATGAAAAAGCACCAAATGACTTCGAGGATTTAATCACAATCGGGGGAGTAGGTCCTAAGACGATTCGCGCGCTGGCCCTGGTGGGTGAGTTGCTTTATGGGACAGGCCCGTCATTTCGTGACCCGGCAAGGTATTCATTTGCCCACGGCGGCAAAGATGGTTTTCCTTATCCCGTAGATAGAACAACGTACAACCAATCAATTGCTTTCTTGGAGACGGCAATAAAGAAGGCGAAAATCGGAGAAGGTGACAAGTTAAAAGCACTCAAGAAGCTCTGCTATATATAAGGCAACGCCAGGTGCATTTTGCCTTGTAGGGTGTATTACCAACTTTCCGTAAACATCCGGTATGCGATTAGATCGAGAATCCTGTGGTTTCACAGAAATCACTTGCCTATTATTAGTTGGTTGAGAATATTGCTAACACTTCGAGCCAGTGCAATATTGACAATGCATAGGGTTTGACTATAATTGGGCGAAGGAGCCCGCATGAATTACAAAAAACTCGAGAATATTCTTCTTTATTTTTTGTTAGCCGTTGTCACATTGGTATATTTGTACACCGTTTCACCGACGCTTTCCTTTTGGGATTGTGGTGAATTTATTGCCTCGGCATATACACTCGCCGTCCCGCACCCCCCAGGAACGCCTTTCTATGTCTTGCTGGGCCGGTCCTGGCTGATCATCGTTGGTCTCTTTGCATCGATACTGCCGATATCCAAAGAGGTTGCTTGGCACATGAACCTCCTGGGTTTAGGGTTTACAGTATTGACCGTATTCCTTGTTTATCGGTTTTTGTTGAAAATCTTCAGGATGTGGAAAGGTAACAACAATCAATTGACTTACCTTATCATTACGTTTGGAACTTGTCTAGGGTTGGCTTTCTACTACACAGTATGGGAGAATGCGATAGAAACCGAGGTGTATGCGGCAGCCACATTCATATTTGTGCTTGTTAACTATGTCACAATTCTTTGGTATGAGAGCGTTAAACAGGGTATGCCAAAAAACAAATATTTACTCTTGTGTTTTTATCTTATATTTCTGGCAACGGGTATTCATCTTACTCCGTTCTTGATATTCTTCCCTATCTATGCCTTCATATTCTATGTCGAAAGGCGGTATCTGAAGGATACATTATTGTGGCTGCTTGGACTGTTCCAAGCCCTGTTCTTCGCCTTATCTTTCCTTCTCCCGAAGAGCCTTTATACACCGGCGATCGTCATCCTCGCGATGATCCTGCTCGCCGGCATCTTCTTGCCGATGAGTAATATCAAAAAATATGCTAACTGGCGCTTTTTCTGGGCCTGCATATTTCTCATACTCGTTGGTTTTTCTGCTGAGTTATATCTCCCGATTCGTTCGGGTGTACTTGATAGGCAGTACAAGCAAGAAGGGGTGGCGGAGAGATACTATGCGGGTGAGAATATTGCGCCGCGTATTAATGAATGTGATCCGGGTGAGAACTTTCAGGCATTCAACAATGTATTACATCGAGCTCAATATGGCCCGGCGAAGTTGATTCCCAGACAAACGCAAGAAGCTACTGGCTTCGGCGTCCTCGAGGGTTACTTTTGGCAACTCGCTTTGTTTGTACGCTATTTGTCCTGGCAACCCGTGCCGGAATTCGCAAACAACGTATTTCGAAGTATAGTGCTCGCGTTTTTTTACATCTTTGGCATCTGGGGTATGGTTGAACTATTCAGGAGGGAACGCAAGCTGTTCTTTCTCACGGCTTTTATCATGTTCATGCTATCCTTTGCCATGGTCGGCTACCTTAATCTAAAATTCTCACCAAGCGATGCCAATCCAAGACACCAACCCCAAGAGGTACGGGAGCGTGATTATTTCTTTCACACGGGTCATACGTATTTTGGCATACTCGTGGGCATTGGCTTTTTTGGTTTCTTTGAATCCATGAAACGTGGGTCCAAGAATAAGCGGCTTATTGAAATCGGCGGCTTGGGTGGATACCTGGTATTCTCAATTATCCCGCTGCTTGGTAATTTCCGGGTGAGCAATCGCCATGGGCATTTCATACCAAAAGACTACGCATACAACATGCTCATATCATGCGATGACGATGCAGTGCTTTTCACAAATGGGGACAACGATACTTTTCCTTTGTGGTTTGCTCAAGAGGTGTTGGGTCTAAAGCGCCGGGTCGTGAATGCGAATCTCTCATTGATCAATACGCCGTGGTATATAAGGCAGTTGAAAGATTGGGGTGCGCCGGTCAGTTTCAGCGAGAGGATTATCAACCGTCTCGAACCATTTATGACCCGGGATCGGCGAATCATTTGGGTTAAGGATATTATGATCAGAAATATCCTGGCAGCAAATGCTGGGATAAACCTGAAGGAAGAGGATTACTTGATGAGCCAGCAAGAGTTCGCAGAGCGACATTTGAAGAATTATAAGGGTAAGGTGCCGGTCTATTTTGCCTCGACGGTTTCGCAGGAAAACTTTGAGGGGTTCCGACCGTATCTACGGTTAGAAGGTCTCGTTTATCGGGTCGTGGGCGATAGTGTTGAACCCACACACGCCGTGGACGTGAAAAAGACAAAGGATTTCTTCTATCGTATTTACCGGTACACCGGGTTGTTCGACCCGGATGAGCAAGAAATCGTGTCGCGTATATTGATGGATTTCGATAAGCGAAAAGAGGAAGGTGAATTCTATGACTTCAGTTTGTATAAAGACGATAATACACGTAGACTCTATACCAACTACGCGGCAGGTTTGGCAAATCTCGGCGTTGTGTTGAGAGACCAGGACATACCGGGTACTATTAATGCCTGGCGCTTTGCCCTCTTGTTCGACCCGTACCAGAACATATATTTTGCTTACAATTTAGGCGTGCTCTTTGCTCAAATGGGTATGCAGGATAGCGCATACAATTATCTATCAAGAATCGAAACAGAAGATCCTGGAATGATTGTTCAGATAGGTTCGGTCTTTGCGAACACTGGGTCGTTTGATAAAGCTCTTGAATATTTTCAGCGGGCAATTGGCATTAACCCACGATACCCCCAGGCCTATTCGGCTATGATTATGACTTACCTGGCTATGGACGATAAGGCGTCGGCGATTCGAGTATTAGAGGATTATTTAACGATGAACCCAAGTGATACAAATGCCCGCAACATGCTCAAAGAACTGAGAGGGGAATGATCTGAATCAGTATGTGAATAATGTCTTGAAGACATTACTAGTATGGCAAAGGCAGTAGTATTATACTCAGGCGGTCTTGATTCGACACTTGCACTCGAGATTGTCAAGGACTGGGGTGTGACGGCTCTGCCCCTCCATATATCACACAAATTGCTGTCCTCGCAACAACTGCCAATGGTTCCTGATTTGAAAATTGTGGATGTGACTGAGGAGTTTGCTCAGATTGTCCAAAAACCCGAATACGGATACGGTAAGAATCTCAACCCTTGTATTGATTGTAGAATATTGATGCTGAAGAAGGCAAAAGAGTATATGGAGGAAATGAAGGCGGATTTTGTGGTTACCGGTGAAGTGCTCGACCAGCGTCAGATGTCACAGCGACTTGACACGTTGATACTAATCGAGACCAAAGCGGGCCTCGAGGGTATGGTGGTCCGCCCTTTGAGTGGAGCATTGCTACCACCTACAGTAGCGGAACAGAAGGGCTTGATCGATCGCAAAAGGTTGTTGAAGATAAGGGGTCGGTCGCGTAGACTGTCTTTGGAGATCGCCAGCAAGAGAAACATAACCGACTTTCTATCTCCAAGCGGTGGTTGCCTGTTGACAGACCCAGGATTCTGTCGTCGACTGGCCGACGTTATTAGATTCCAAGAGAAGATCGGTACCTTCGACATTGAATTATTGAAAATAGGTCGTCATTTCAGGATTGCTCCGGATGCAAAACTGATTGTTGGGCGCAATGAGGATGAAAACAAGAGAATTGAGGAACTTGCTCAAGATTCATTTATATTCTTTTACGTACCAGATACCGGTAGCCCAAACGCAATACTTCTGGGTGATGCAAAGCATGTTAAGTCAGCGGCCGCCATCACCGCGCGTTACAGTGATAAGAAAAAGGAACCTAAGGTTGAGGTTTACTACAGGTATAAAGGTGCGGAAAAAAAAGTCACAGTCAAACCAATCAATGATGAGGAATTAATTAAGTGGAGAATATGAAGATGGAGAAATTGTGGGCGCCCTGGCGTGTTGAATACATACGCAATCCAGGAACAGGTTGCTTTTTCTGCTCGGGTTATAAATCTAAAGATGACAGGAAGGTGTTCATTGTTGAGCGCGGGGAAAAAGCTTTCACAATCATGAATCGCTTTCCTTATAACAACGGACATTTAATGATTGCTCCGGTCCGCCATGTTGGCCAGATTGAGTCTCTGAATGACGGAGAAATTCTTGCAATCAACCACCTTATTTCACGAGTTATAAGAGCGCTTGACTATGCAATGAAACCACAGGGCTATAATATCGGTGTGAATCAGGGGAGAGTGGCCGGAGCAGGTGTTGTCGACCATGTTCACTTCCATCTGGTGCCTAGGTGGCAAGGCGATACGAACTTCATGCCGTTACTTGCAGAAACCAAGGTTATATCAGAGGCTCTGTTGGAGACTTATGATAAGATAAAGGAAGGTCTCAGCCGGCTGAATAACCTTCAGCTATGAACAAACCCTCAACACAAACAGTGTAGTATGTGTGGTGTAATTGGCATCATCGGACAAGAAAGGGCAATAGATAGAATCTATCCTGGATTGCTTGCCCTGCAACACCGGGGTCAGGATGCCGCTGGTGCGGTTACATTCGAGCGTGGCTTTCACTTGAAAAAAGGAAATGGTTTGGTGCTGAATGTGTTCAACCCAAAGAATATCGAACGGCTTGATGGATACATGGGCATTGGGCACGTACGCTATCCAACCGTTGGTGCCGGTTCAGCGGAGGATGCTCAACCTTTCATCATCACGGCGCCTTATGGCATTTCGCTTGCACATAATGGCAATCTCGTGAATTTTTTTGATTTGAAGAAAAACTTAATCGAAAACAGTTTGCGCTATTTGAATTCGAATTGCGATGCCGAAGTAATACTCAACTTGCTTTCAGTTGAACTCGATAAGATGAACTTGAAACGTTTTACGTCGGACACGCTGTTTGCGGCATTGAATAAGGTTTATCGAAGACTAATTGGGAGTTATGCTGTAGTATCAGTAATTGCCAATAAAGGTCTCTTGGCGTTTCGTGATAAGAATGGTATTAAGCCATTGATGATGGGTCATGATGGTTCGAGCTACTGCTTTGCTTCAGAAAGCGTCGCGCTGGACCTGCTCGGTTATAAGAAGATGCGCGATGTACTACCCGGTGAAGCCATATTCATCGATACCGAGAAAAAATTATACAAGAAGAAGATTCAAAGAGGCAGAAAGGCAACATGCATATTTGAGTATGTTTACTTTGCAAGACCCGATTCGATAATTGACGGCATCGGTGTCTATGAAGCAAGACTCAGGTTAGGTGAGGAACTTGGCAAGGAGTGTTCGAGACACGGACTGACACCCGATGTCGTGATGCCTATTCCCGATACGGCAAGGGGTGCCGCACAGATGGTCGCCGAAGTTTTGGGTGTCAAACATCGCGAGGGCTTGATTAAGAATCGTTACATCTACAGGACGTTCATAATGCCGACACAGGCAGAACGAATTGAAGCAGTGAGGTTAAAACTCAATCCGATAAAAACAGAGATTCAGGGTAAAGATGTACTATTGATTGATGATTCGATCGTTCGGGGCAATACCTCGCGGGAGATTATTGCCCTTATCAGAAGTGTCGGCGCCAGAAAGGTGTATTATGCCTTGTATTCACCACCGCTGCGTTTCCCCTGTGTTTATGGTATTGATATGCAAACGCGCGGTGAGTTCATTGCACGGGACAAGTCAATTGATCAAATATGTGAGTCCATCGATGCCGATGCGTTGGTCTATCAGACGGCCGATGGTTTGGTCAAGGGCGTTGGCGAGGGTGCAGAGGGCTTCTGCACGGCCTGCTTCACAGGATCATATCCTACCCAGATCCCAGGACCCCTTCTCCAGCGCATCGAAGCCGACCGTATGATGGCTAAGCAATAGAATTCTGAGAGACTCTGCCCGAATACCATTTTGATAATGCGAAATGATATTTGGTCCTAGGTTACCTCTGGACGAGCCGTTGAGTCAAACGGATTAGTGCGTATTGCCAAGGAAAAGAGATAGGGATAATTATCCTTCAGATGTTTCATATAGTCTGTCCATTCACCAAGGAGCAGGAGGTACACCCGTTTAATATCACCGTTTATGTGTTCATGATCGGTTTTACATAACTTCAGGTTTTTGCGATGTGCGAGCTCATCGGCAAGATGAAAGACCGCCCAGAGCAGGTTGGTAAAGGAGCCATGCTCAAGCAATATCGGATTCTCAAGTAGCCGTATCAAAAAGTCGCGCTTGCTGGACAAAAATGCCTTGAGATTTTTTAAGTCTTCAAGATAACACCCTATCTTGGTATCATGGGATCGAAGTTTTCTGCCGAGAAGGGAGAATTCTCTGTTGGTGAGTCCTTTAGCGGCGCTGAGGTCGTTTCGTATTATCTCGATGTTATTGTCATACTTAGCAAAGGATCTTAGAAGCTCTGTTCCGACTTCACTGAAGAAAGTGCCGATGACCATGTTCATCTTTTCGAGTTTGGCTCGCTTCTCTCTTTCACCCAGCAGTCGATGGATGACAAGAGTTACTAGTAAAACCTCAATGAATACAAATGCGATATCACCTACCAAGTAAATGAATATATGATGGACATCACGGAAGACAAGGAAATGAAGAGTGTATACAACTGCGGATAAAGCAATCAGAGCCAAACCCAGTATTACTTGCCAACTCATTTTTTTCATAATGTCATTTCCATTGACTGAAAAAAATCTTTCTTTTTGTTAACGACACGAATAGCGATTTAGCGATAATGTATCTTTGTCCGAAGTATTATGGGAAGATTCCGCGTTCCTTATAGACCTTTTCGAGACGCGTTAGTGCAACGATGTAGGCGGCCGTTCGCCAATCGGTTTTGTGTTTCTGGGCCGCTTCACGCACCCGTTCGTAACCGCCGATAATAATTCTGCGTAGTTTGCGATCGACCTCTTCGAGATCCCAGAATTCACTACGTTTATTCTGAAGCCATTCAAAGTAGCTCACGATTACGCCGCCCGCATTACAGATTATGTCAGGAATCACGTCGATACGTTTCTTTTGTATTATCTCGTCGCCGTCCGGATCGGTCGGACCATTGGCACCCTCCGCGATGACTTTAACATTCAATAATGGCGCCGTCTCGGCGGTAATCTGATTCTCGAGTGCGGCCGGTATGAATATGTCCGCTTTCGTGGCCATGAACTGCTCATGATCGATCCTCTTGAGTCCGGGGAAGCCCTCAAGAGTACGCTTCTGCTTGAAGTATTCATTCAGTTCGTCAGGATCGATGCCATCCGGGTTGTGGAAGGCGCCGCAAACGTCCTCAACCGCAATCAACCTTGCACCGTGTGGTTTCAGAAGAATGCTGGCCCACGAACCTACATTACCGAATCCCTGTACAAAATAGGTCGCGCTTTTCAGATCAAACTTGCGATCCTTGGCCCATTCTTCGATGGTGAAGACAACGCCTTGACCAGTTGCCTTGTCGCGTCCTATGCTACCACCCGATTCAACGGGCTTGCCAGTCACGATATGAACATTCGCTTGTCGTGTGTGGGGCGGTTGAGTCGAGAGATAAGTGTCGAGTATCCAGGCCATGATTTGTGGATTCGTGTTGACATCAGGCGCCGGTATATCGTATTCGGGGCCAATGCTGCAACCTAAGGCGAACGTAAAACGCCTTGTCATGCGTTGTATCTCGGCGGTCGAGTACTTCGAGGGGTCGACTTTTATGCCGCCTTTCGCACCACCGAATGGAATGTTGACGATTGCCGATTTCCAGGTCATCCATGTCGCTAGCGCTCGCACTTCATCAATGTCGACTAATGGATGGTATCTCAGTCCCCCTTTGTAAGGGCCTAAGACGCTGTTGTGTTGTACACGGTAACCCGTGAATATCTCGATATGCCCGTCATCCAATTTGACCGGGAAATTAACAATTATCTCATTGGTTGTCTTGGCCAGTATCTTACGAATTTCTGGGTCAAAATCAATAAGGTCGGCTGCCTTGTTGAACTGTCTGACCACATTTTCATAGACACTCGCCGTTCTTTGACTCATCTTGTTCACAAATACCTCCTGCTATTAAAGGCAAAGATACGGTTATATTGCTTTATGTCTAGCTGATTCATTGAAACCTGGGATGCAGCTACGACTGTTATTCTAATAAATAAATGACAAAAGTCAAGGCTATCAGCGCTTGCTCGAAGCGGTTAGAAAAATCTCCGCAGATTCGGAGCCTGGGTTGCTACGGAAAGTGTAGTAGGAGAATGTTGACTGCGCCTGCCAATTTGGTTAGAATAAAGAAAAGGAGGTCTGATGAGCACCGTATTGATTGTCTTCCTGCTTTATCTCATTGGTATGGTGGTCGCCGGGATCGTAACCGCTCGCTTGGCTTCCAAATCGTTGGATGATTTCATTCTGGGGGGGAAGAAGATGCTTACCCCAGTTATTGCGCTTTCCGAGAAGGGCACCGACATGTCGGCTTGGCTCTTGATAGGTTTACCGGGTCAAGCCTTCAAGATGGGGATTGGTGCGATATGGGCCGGCATCGGCGTCTGGGTGGGAAGTCTGTTCAATTGGCTGGTTATTGCCACGCCGCTGCGCCGGTTAACCGGTAAATACAATGCCCTGACGATACCAGATTACTTTGAATCACGATTTGAGGACAGCTCCCATTTATTGAGGATTACGGCATCGATTCTGATCGTCTTCTTTTTTACCCTCTATGTGTCGGCACAGGTTGTCGGCGCAGGCAAGATTTTGGCTGCGACGTTCGATATTAATCAGGTTGTCGGTATGGTCATCGGTTTAAGCATCATTCTGTTCTATACGATGATGGGTGGTTTCATTGCCGAGACCTGGACTGATTTTTTTCAGGGATTGATAATGGTCACTGCGCTGATTTTGATGTGCATCGTGGGTGTCATCTCCATTGGTGGCCTGGGGAACGTTTTTTCACGAATAAGCGCGGTCGACCCAAAGGCAGCCTTGCTCTCGGCGGGCGAGAGCGGTACAGCACTGTATCTGGGGTTGATCTTAGGAGGGTTGGCTATTGGCTTTGGCTACGCTGGCCAGCCTCATATTCTCATGCGTTACATGGCATTGCGTAGCGAGAAGGAAGTCAAGAAAGCCATGATCATCGCGATGACCTGGACGACGTTTGCGGTTGCCGGAGCGATTTTCTTGGGATTCCTGGCGATTCCGTTTCTCCGCGGTGAGATTGCCGATCCCGAGCATATTACACTGGCATTTGCGGCAAAGATTCTTCCTGGCTGGCTGGTTGGATTGGTTCTGGCCGCGGCTACGGCGGCAATGATGTCCACGGTCGACTCTCAGCTATTAGTGACTACTTCGGCAATCACCGAGGATATCTACCGAAAACTCATCAACCCTGATGCCACGCAGAAACTTCTGGTGAGGCTGGCGAGAATTTTCACCGTGGTCGTGGCGATCATTGCATTCTTCCTGGGGCTGCGCGCGGAGCGGCTTGTTTACTGGCTTGTCCTGTATGCGTGGGGAGGATTGGCTGCTTCGTTTGGCCCACCCTTGATCCTTTCTCTCCTTTGGAAAGGTACAACCAAATACGGTGTTTTTGCCGGCATGGTTGTGGGTGCGATTACGATTGTTGTCTGGTATAATGTACCGATTCTTAAGAACTTTCTATACGAACTCATCCCTGGTTTCTTCTTATCTTTGATCGCGACGTGGCTGGTGAGTCTTTTTACAGCTGCAGAGCAACGTAGGACAAAATAATATCTTTGTTTTGGGGTCGTGCTAAACCCGCGACCTGAAGCCTCGCCCCAACACCTCAAACACATCGGTCAGAATGACAAATGCGTTCTTGTCAATATTGCTGACCAAGGATTTGAAGAAGGGTGTTTCTTTCTTGGTGATGACGCACATGATGACGGGCCGTTCTTCCTTGGAATATGGAGAATGCCCGGCAAGAATAGTCACCCCGCGCTGCATCTTCTCGTATATTTCATCAGTTATCTTATTTGATTTCGTACTGATTACGAATGCGGCGCGCGCGTAGTCGATACCCTCGAGCACCAGGTCGATTATCTTCGAGGAGAGAAACAGAGCCAGATACCCCAACAAGGCTAGCTCGATTGAATGAGTCGTGATGCCCGCGGTGGTGATGACGGCGAAATCGACAATCATGATCCACATGCCTACCGACATATTGGTGTAACGGTTCATAATTTGCCCCACAATATCCGTGCCCCCGGTACTGGCATCGCCCCTGAATATCAAACCCAAACCGAGCCCGAGTAGTATGCCGCCGTAGAGTGCAGCAAGTACTACATTTTGAGTCGGTGTTTGTATTTGCACTGAATACACAAAGAAGTCTATCAGCAAGTTTGTGTAGATAATCGCAATTAGGGATTTGACACTAAAGGATATTCCGAGAACTCGTAACGCAATTATGAAAAGCGGGATGTTGAGTATTATTGCTACGATTCCGACCGGTGTGTTGTATAGGAATCGCAGTATCATCGCGATGCCACTTATACCGCCGGGTACTATTCTGTGGGGTATTAGGAAAGCGGCATAGCCTAGCGCGAAGATGACTCCGCCAATTATGACATAGACGATTTTCATTCTATTATTGTGGAAAGCAAGATAAGTTTATTAATGCGCGTCATGCACATCAGAATGATATTTGATCCTTTTTTTCCTTATCCGACGGCGTCGGATGTGTTTCCTTTAATCGAGCGATAAAGATCTTGATCTTCTCCAATTCCTTTGTTTTTTCGTTTATTTCCTTGTCGAGTTTTTCCTTATCGGATTTCGATTTGTTGAGTAGGGACTGCATTTCATCGGTCTTGGCGATCATGCCTAGCGATTCTTTCTTCTTTTCTTCAAGTTTGTTTATTTCGTCCTTCAGGCTCTGGATCTCGATATTTTCTTCTTCCAATTCCTTCCTTATCGTCATTTTCTTGTCTTCCAGCTCTTTATCTAAATTCATGAGCTCGTCGCGCCGTTTCTCTATCTTTGACATCATGTTGCGTTCCAGCATCTGTGCCTTATCGACGTTGCTTGTCAGTTCGGATAGTTGTGTCTGCAGGGCGTCGTGTTTTTCTGTGAGACTCTTCTGCTGTTTGGTAAGACCAGTTATTTCGTTCTGCAGCTGCTTGCGTGACTTCGCGAGATTCTGGGTTTTCTTACTCAGATCCGCGATTGCCTTCTCGTCCTTTGTTTCCAAAAGGTTGAGTGTCTGCATGATCTCGGACATTTTTGTCTCGCGTTGCTTGATCTGTTCTTCAACGATCGATAATTCTTTCTTTCGTGTTTCAAGGAGTTCCTTAACCTGTTTGTCCTCTTCTACCGCTTTCTTTATTGTTATGTGCTCAGATTTCATTTGTGAAAGCTCCTTTTCCAAAATCTTGCGTTCGCTGTTTGCCTCCTTGATTTGCTGCGCATGGGTTTTTAGCTGTTCTTCTACTTTCGCTAGTTCCTTTTTTTTCTTCTCAAAATCATCTTCCATTTTTTTGTATGTTTTGGTTTCGGATTTTAATTCATTTAGCGTTTTCCTCGCTTGCCCGATGGATTTTGCAAGCTCGCTGCCTTCGAGCTTGGATTTTCTAAGTTCATCTGTGATCTTACGATGCTCTGATTCAATACTCTTCAGTTCCTTTTCTTTTGCCATGTATTCGTGTATCTTAGCTTCTATGTTTGAACAATCAGTGCGAGCCTTGTCCAAATTCTTGACGACCTGGTCCAATTCTTGCTTCTTTTTTGAAGTATCTCTAGCAAGGGTTTCTTCTTCAGAGCGCGCCGCCTTATTCAATTTCTGTGTTTCCTTGAGCGATTTACTCAGACTTTCAAATTCTAGTTGACTCGATGATAAAACAGAGGCGAGAGCGGCTTCGTCCTTCTTTGTTTTTTCAAATTTCTGAGCGAGCTGTTCATGTTCTGTCTTCAGGGCCTGAAGTTCTTTCTTGATTGAGTCTCTTTCTTCCAGAATTTTTTTAAGGTCTTTTTCGATATCCCTAAATTGAGCTTGTGTGTCGTGGCTCTTCTGACTAAGCGCCTTTTGCTCTTTCTCAAGCTCTGCGTTCTTGGCTTTGAGATCGTAATACTTATCTTCCTCGGCATCGAATTCTTCCCGCTGTTTTTTGAGGTCGCGCTCCAGGCCCGAGAGGAGGTTCACGAGACCGGTTTTTTTATCTTCCAGATCATATACCTCTTCTTGAAGTCCGTCTCTGTCACTGGAAAGTGTTTTCATGCTCTGATGAAGATCCTGCTCATCTTTTGCCAGCTTCTCGCGCGTCGCACTGATCTTGGCCATCTCTTTCTGGGTGGCATCGAGTTCGGCAATTCTCTTCTCCGCCGCTTCAAGCGCTCGTTCTTTCTCTGCCAATGCCTTGTCGACCTCTTCTAGTCTGGCCAGCTTCTTTTCCAGTTCTTCTAGGAGATCAACGTCTTCTTTTTTCGCCATGATATTTGTTCTCTCAGTAAAAAGTTGATAGTAATGATTTATGTTCTATGCTGATATATCGGGAAACCATAATATGACCACCGTAATACATTCCTTTCGACCGTAACGAAATAGCGGCGAAGGGACTCGAACCCCCGACACAGAGATTATGATTCTCCTGCTCTACCAGCTGAGCTACGCCGCCGACAGGGAAGTATACAGCAAATCGGTGAATTGTCAATACGTACAGGTTCGAGCGCCGTATTATGAAAATAGTCAGATGCTCGAGGGCAAGCGTTTCGACGGGTTGACATTCGAGTCCCCAGTAATATAATTTGCTCGAAGTTGCTAGACATCGCGGTGCTGATTGGTGAATAAGCAGGACGACGCGAATTCTATGTTTGATCCAGTACTCACAATCGATATAAGTGATTCGAGTTTTATGATCGAAAAGGAGCCATATGAAGATTAAGAAATATCGCTTTTTGCTTGTGTTTGTTGCTTTGATTGTCACATATTGTGCGGTCAACGTGCTTGCGGCACCCTATTATCGTCTTTTGGAAAATGAAAGAGTAAAGTATCTTGGTCTCAAGGGCATAGATTCGGTTGCCGCAGATCAATATATGAATATGGAGTCGACAAAAGAAAGGACCGCATTTTATGAAAACTACTGGTTAGGTAACGATGATGAACGCGCTCTGTTTGAAGAACGGAGTGCCTTTGCATTTAGGCAATTTGGCAGAGTGGCACCAGTGAGCGATGATCGAATACAGGTATACGTGAAATATGGTGAAGCGAGGAGGGAAGTCATAACGCCAGAAAAGAAGGTTGGCGTGAGTTCGTCAGTTGTCGTCCATCCAGCAGAGATTTGGACCTACAAAAGCGAAGGTTTGGTATTCGATTTTGTTCGCATGGCACGAGCATATGAGTTGATTTCACAATCTGAATTCGGCGACCGGGTGGTCATCCCATACCTTCGAGAGATTGCTTCTGATACCGTGGTAAATATAGAAGCGAAAGAACCGCTGGATTTCTTGTTGTCCTATGGTCGATTCCGCCAGCAGAAAAACCTCACGAGGTTAGAGTTATATCTCAGCATGCAGATCGAAGACACAACCGGGATGTCCTTCTTTAGGGATATTAAGGTTTACAACCGGAGCGATAGTCTGGTTAGCCATACGCGACACATCCTTGCCCCTGAGGATGGTGAAGCAGGAGTGTTCGTTGATGAGAGCAACCTCTGGCTTAAGCCTGAGGAATATCGTGTTGAGGTTGAACTAGTCGACATCGAGAATAAACGGAGAGGGAGTAAGGAATTGTCGGTGAACCTCATAGAATACCAGGATGATGCAAAGGAGATAAGCGACTTGATCCCCGCACAACTGATCGATATGTCATTCACGCATGAAAAATTCGACAAGCCAGTAGGTAGGGTGATACCGACGCTCCAGCACGTGCTACCTGTCCATCGGCTTTTCTATTTGTATTCTGAGGCGTACAACCTGGAAACCAGCAATGGCATGTATAGAATTCGGACTACTTATGAGGTGTACAACAAAGAGCAGATGCGTCAGGAGGTGGTTGACGTCATGATTAAGGACTGGATAGAACCCGGGAATATCGCCTACATAGGCACTGAGTACCACCCAATGGACTTGAGTCCAGGGAATTACATTATCGTCTCGAAGGTCAAGGATTTGATAAGTGGCAAGGAGCGCAGCGCTGTTTCTGAATTCAGGCTTGTCGGAACAGATTAATTGGCTGCGTGAGAGTTTTCTAACCAGCGATCAGACTAAAAACAGCACCAATCAATATTAAGAGTACTGGCTCTATTTTCAGAAATAGGAGTGTGATCAGAGCCGCAATTCCGAGCAGCGCATAAATCGGCTGCTGCCAATTCAACAAGACAAAAAAGATACCGGTAGAGAGTAAGATTGCAACAACCGCTGATTTGATACCGTTGAAAAATGAAATGACGTACGTATTACTACTTATCTTCCTGTAAATCCGCACGAGCACCATCAACATGAGAAACGACGGCAGGAAGATTGCAAGCGTGGCTATGACGGCTCCTGGTAGCCCCATGACTTTGAAGCCAACAAAAGTCGCGGTGATTGCGACTGGTCCTGGCGTCAGTTGTCCGAGTGCAACGCCGTCGACAAATTCCTTTGCGGTAAGCCAGTTTCTTACGTTGCAGACCTCGTTCCGAATAAAGGGTATTGCCCCGTAACCACCGCCGAATATTATTGCACCGATCTTCAGGAATATGCCGAATAGCTCCAAGCCTTTTCTCGAGTCGAAGAGAAAGATTGGAACCGCGAATACAATGGCGTTTGAGTGGCGTGTTCGTTCCAACCCGATGCTGAGCATACCACAGAGAATGACGGTGAGTATTGGATCGAATTTGAGCAGAAAAAGCGCCAGGGCAAAGAAGAATACAACTACACCTTTAATGTCTTTAATTAGAACCCTGCCCATCTCGTACGCTGCCCACAAAATGATCGACGTGATAACGGCACCGATGCCTTTGAATATTTGTGCGACTCCGGGAAGCGTGTTATAGGTTAAGTAGAACCAGGATAGTATTATCATTAATAAGAAGGACGGTAAAATTAGCGCCGCGCCCGCCGCGATGGCGCCACGCAGTCCGAAAAGATGATAGCCGATATACTCGCAATAATTCGGAACGAATGGTCCGGGTAACATTTGGCCCATTGCCACTGCCGTGGCGAGTTCATCATCTGATATGAAATGTTTCTTCTTAACACATTCGGCACGCAGCAGGGCCAGCATGCCCAGACCGCCGCCGAAGCCGAACAGACCTACCTTGAATATTGATCTTGTCAGAGCTTTGAGGCTTGTTGCCATCAGCGGTTGAGGCTGCCGGTCTGGTATCCTTCCAAGTCGAGTGTGATGTGTTTGTAGCCGAGTTTACTTAGATATGTGATGATCCTCTTGCGATTTGCCATCAACTTTGTGAATTCGCCTGGATCCATTTCGATACGGGCGATAGGGTAATGATCACGGACCCTCAGCTGTGAGAACTTGAGTCGTCTTAGGTATTTTTCGGCCGACTCGATTCGGCGTAGCCTCTCGTGTGTTATCTTGAGACCGTATGGAATCCTTGAAGCAAGACACGCCATGCTTGGTTTGTTCCAGTTGGGGAGTCCTTGTGTGCGGGCAGACTTTCTAATGTCGTCTTTTTCGAATCCTGCCTGGATCAGCGGTGATTTCACACCGAGTTGCCGTACGGCCTTGATTCCGGGTCGGTGGTCCTTGAGGTCTGAGCGGTTGGTCGCTTCGATCACGACATAGGCATGTTTCTTGGCGATTTGTTTGAGTTTGGTCAGGAGAAACAGTTTGCAGTGGTAGCAGCGTTTCTCCAAATTGCTCCGGACCGCATTTTTTTTGAGTGGATTGGTTCTTATAGTTATGTGTTTGACCCTCAGGTGGCGAGCAATTGTTCTGGCCTCTGTGCTTTCGTTCTTTGGCTGTAAGGGAGAGACAGCGGTGACGGCGATGACGCGCTGCCCCAGTACATCTCTGGCTATTTTCAGTAAGTAGGTTGAATCCACACCACCTGAAAAGGCGACAACCACACCAGGATAGCTCTTGAGAATTTTTTTGAGTTTAGTTAATTTGTGAATACTGACTGCCTATGTTAAATATGGTAAGAACTCTTCACTGACGGGCGGTTTCTTCACCCACCGAGCGAGTTCTTTCTTGTCGTCGAGTATTATGATTGTCGGGATATCATCGACCTCATGGTATGCTCCTTCGGTCAGGCCTTCAACTGTTTCCATATCGTAGTATTTTATCGGCGCATCAAAGGTCTTTTTTTCTTTGAAATACAATAATTTCTCCCGAGCGTCCTTACAAACAGGACAATCTGGTTTACCAAACACGAATATTTGTTTCATCATACCCCCTTATTTGTGCAATTCTAATCCGAAACGGGCAAAAGTCAAGATTCCATTGACACGGGCATTTCCGTTGCGTAGAATATAAGGTGGAAGCAGAAAAAATCCATCCGCTGATCGACAAAGACAGACAGAAAATCGCACGTCGCTACCGGAACGATAATCTTAAGGTAAGTGCGCTATCATTGGTAGTGTCGGCGGTTTTCTTAATAATCCTAATTCATTTCAACATCTCGAAGCAATTTGTCGAATTTGTAAGCTTGAATATGAGTTCCGGGATATTGCTTGTGATGATATATTACTCTGCACTATTCTGTGTTTATTCACTGCTTACCCTTCCGTTTTCATATATTGAAGGTTACCTGATCGAACACAAGTACGGTTTTTCTACTCAGCGTCTGAGAGACTGGTTCAAGGATTGGCTGAAGTCCTTTTTTGTTGCATATATCATTGGCTTGATTGTTCTCGAGGTGATTTATCTTATTATACCTTTAGCACCGACTCTCTGGTGGCTCTGGCTGGCATTAATCATGGTCGGTTTCAGTGTCGTTCTCGCTAATGTTTTTCCGGTCTTAATACTTCCTTTATTCTATAAATCTATGCCACTCGAAGACAATGATTTGAAGCAACGGATAGCCGATTTATGCGAGCGCGCACGGTTACACATTAAGGGGATATATAGTATTGATTTGAGTAGTAAAACGACCAAGGCAAACGCAGCAGTCGTCGGATTGGGAAACACGAAGCGGATTCTCTTGGGCGACACGATGTTGGCAAAGTTTCAAACGGATGAGACCTTATCTGCGGTCGCTCACGAAGTGACCCACTATCAGGAACATCATGTTTGGTGGCTCATACTGTGGCAGGCGCTGATCACGATAATCATGTTCTATGTGTTTTTTCTCATTCAACCCTCCGCTTATAAGTTCTTTGGCTTTGAGTTGGCGTCGGAGATAGCTGCGTTCCCGTTGTTCGTACTCCTGTTCGCACTGCTAAGTTATTTCCTCAGACCATTGAGCTCGGCGCTTTCTCGGTACTATGAGCGACGAGCAGACAAGGGTGCGCTGCAGCTGACCGACAATCCAGATGCATTCATCAGGCTCATTGCAAAATTTTGCAATGAACAGTTGACGATCGCGTATCCGAATGCGATGATCGAATGGTACAAATACACTCATCCGTCTCCTGGAAGGCGCATCGAATTTGCACAGGTATGGAAGCGGGGATGACATGCATGATTCAAATGAGATAACCGATGGATTATTGAGAGAGCTAGCAAAACTGTCTCAGAACGAACGCATGATCTTGTCGATTTATCTGAATCTGGATGACGGTTGGGATCGGGCAAAGCACTTCATCAGGCAGGAAGCAAAGAGAATCGTTCCATTATTGAACCCCCGGGAAAAGGAGTACTTTGAGACTTCTGTTTCATTCTTGCATGACTTCATCAGAGAAGAAAAAGAGAAGAAATTCACGGGCCCAGGTTTGGCTTTCTTTGCTGACCTGGGAGCCGACTATGTGAAGGGCGTCGAATTGACGATGCCTCCAGATCCTTTGCTGGCGGTGGACAGGGAGGTGGTCATACACCCGCTCGCACTACAGTTCGATGAGTACGAAGCAATTGGTGTGATCATGATTGATGCACATTGCGCAAGAGTACTGTTGGTTGCCGGACGTGTCCTTGATGATATGGACGAATTCTGCAGGAATATCCACCACCTGTCCAAGGCTGGTGGTTGGTCGCAGATGAGGTACCAGCGGCGCCGACTTAAACAGGTGAAGCGTTTTGCCAAGGATGTTGTCGAAAAAGCGAGCGCGATTTTCAATGAGAAAGATGTCAAACGTATTATAATCGCCGGGCGAGATCGTATGATCACGGCGCTCGAAAATGAACTGGGGCAGAACTGGAGAGATAAAGTTACAACTAAAATACGCTGGGACCTCGATGCCGCAGACAAGGATTTCCTAAAGAAGATAAAACCGATAATGGAGGGTATCGAGCGAGGCGAGGAAAAAGAGTTACTCCAGAAACTCGTTACTGAAGTTAGAATAGGCGGACTCGGGGTAACCGGAGTGGCCGAGACACGTGACGCATTGAAGAGGGCCCAGGTTGATACGCTTATCGTCTCGAGGTCACTCCCTTTCAGCGAATCGGAAGAATTGACGAGCCTTGCCAAGAGCACAGGTGCGTATGTAGAATTTGTGCCCAAAGAAGACAAAGTGCTCATCGGTCTTGGGGGCGTGGGCGCCCTGTTGAGATACAAGATGAAAAATCGATGAGCTAAATCGTAGGAGGAATAGCATGATTACAAAAGTCACTGATTTGAAGGAAAAAGAGGTCGTGCCCGGCATTAGGGGCAAATTCGTCCATTCGGATAACATGACGGTTGTCTACTGGAGCATTGATGCCGGTGCGGTTATGCCGGACCACGCACATCCGCATGAGCAGATAGTGAATGTGCTCGAGGGTGAGTTTGATTTCACGGTAGAGGGTAAGGTTCACGAGGCAAAACCTGGTTTTATCGCGGTTGTTCCTTCGAATGTGAAGCATGGAGGAAAGGCGAAGAGTACCGTTCGTATTCTGGATGTGTTCTACCCAGTGAGGGAAGACTATCGCGAATAGCGCAGCGGACTCATGGTTCGCACTCCTTATTGACCGCTCACCACAAAAGCAATATCTACAATGCTTCATCGCTGATTTTGTTCTAGCATAAATCCGTTGTGCCAAATTTGTGCCAGTTAGCGCATTCGGTCGGATAATCTGAAACTAGGTATCTATTTCATAAGAATTAATGAACGCATTGTGAGAAAAAATGTGAGAATAAAATGAGCCAACCGCCTTTACTATTATAAATAAGGGGGAACATGAGATATTCGTTCGTCTTTTTCGTCATGATCAGCACACTCCTTCCACGGTTTGCGTCCGCACAGGTTTTGTGGAACCCTCACGTCATACATAATAACACGCATGGGACCGCGAGTATTCACGTCTGCGATTTGGACAACGACAGTGACCTCGATGTATTAGGCGCCGTCCTCGAAGACAATCAGATGGTTTGGTGGCGTAATGAAGGTGGTTATCCCATCGTATGGACTAAGTTCACCATCCAGTACAACTTCTGGAGTGCGTTCTCGGTATATGCCGCCGATATTGATAACGATGGTGATCAAGATGTCCTTGGCGCTGCTGGCGACGGTGATGAAATAGCCTGGTGGTCGAACAACGGTGGCAATCCCATTCAATGGTCAAAACATACGATCAGGACCGGTTACGATTTCGCCCACGAAGTCTATGCTCATGATCTTGATGAAGATGGAGACATGGATGTCTTCGGTGCATCGACGAATCTCGATCTAATAAGCTGGTGGCGGAACGAAGGCGGAAATCCGGTTCAGTGGACAGAACAGACGATCGGTGCTAATTTCGATGGTGCAAAATCCGTCCGCGTTGCAGACCTTGATGATGATGGCGATAATGATGTCATCGGGGCGTGTCTATATGGAAACGATATCACCTGGTGGCGGAACGATGGCGGGAATCCGATCCAATGGGCAGAATTTAACATAGACAGCTATTTCACTGGTGCGCATCGGGTACAGGCCATTGATATTGACGAAGATCAGGATGTGGACATTTTGGCCGTTGCTTATCTTGACAATGAAGTCGCGTGGTACAGTAACGGTGGAGGCAGTCCGATTACCTGGACCAAACAAACGATCGGTATCGGCCTCGTCGGCGCTTGCATTGCGCAGGCTGCCGATCTGGACGGCGATGGAGATCTTGATGTAGCCGCCACCGCCCAAGTCTCTGACGAAGTTTCCTGGTGGCGTAATGATGGCGGCAGTCCAATCGTCTGGACAAAATTCTACATCGACGAATACTTTGACCGCGCATGGCCATTGTACGTTTGTGATCTGGACGACGACGACGATGAAGATGTGCTTGCTGCAAGCAGCTGGGCGGGTATCCACGAAGTGAGATGGTGGGAGAACAGCGGACCGGGGATTGACGAGAATCAAATTTCTAAAACTCTTTCGCAGCATTTCTACCCAACTATTATAAGCAATGCGGCAATGTTACGCGCCAGGTCAAGATCGAAATTATACGATATCACGGGAAGGGTTGTTGAACCTAATAAGATAACACGCGGGATCTACTTCGTTGAAATTGACGGTGTTGTGACACAGAAGGTGGTCAAGGTTAGATAGAAGCGAAAGTTGTAGCACAGGGGGAGTGATTCAGTCGGTTATTCCCCCTTTTTTGTCCCTCACTCTGTTCGAGACCTGCGGCTTGTGTCAGGTTTCCCGCTGTTGTTCATGTAAATAAAACCAAGAATGATACGGGACCCCGTCCGATGACTCTACGGGGCAAACACGTGTGCCAGATTGACCTGTAGATTTCTTCCGGATGTCTCAGAAGTTAACAATCGACAACAATAAAAATCTGCAGCACAGAAAAGTCATGAAATACAGGATGTTTCAGACGGTGAAATTTAACAAAATATGGCAGGTTGGATGTGTGTTCATTACATCAATAATGCCGGAATGTTGTATCGCCAGAGACTGGTAATAAATAGAATCTCCTGGTTTCTGACCAAGCAGTGTACCAAGTCCAGGCGCTGCTGTATGCACGGACTCTGAAGTAGTATGTGGTCACCGGTGGGTAGAAATCCAGACGTATTGTGACTCCTGGACTTGCAGCGAATGCCCAAGAGTAACCTAAATCCGAAGTCGTATCTATCTGCATTTCGTACGACTGAGCACCTTCGACATGAGTCCAGTCACACTGCACCCAGCGATATTCTTTTGAGCGTAATTCCGCATCCGGTTCTGGTAACAGGATAATTGGTGGGTTTGGAGGGTCAACAAACGGCGGATCATCTGGTTTGTATTCATCCGAGTCCATGCACCCAAAAATTCCGCAACAAAGAAATAGGATAAAGAAAAGAAGGTTGCGTCGGTGACCCACCCTGAAGTACCTTATCGAATTCATGGAACCTCCTTTGTCACAGTGTTATTGATAGGCCGAGTCTTGCCCTTCTCGGTGCGCTATAGGCATTAACCCAGTCATCTGATTCGGAGACAAGTCCCAAAAAGGCTTCGTATTGCTCTCTAGGAGTAACAATTCCGTCATGGTTTTTGTCAGCTGGGGGAGCGTAATACTTGTCTGCCACGGAATAGATGTGGTTGAAGTAATAGCGATAGAAATCCTGATAATCGATATTCGCATAGTGTATCAATGGACCATGTTTTCTAATCTGGTATCTCACACCAAGAAGATTGAGTATCTCTAAACTCAGGGTCAAAGAAGATTTGCCTATCCTGAATGATTTTGAAAGGACGCAATCTACCTGCTTCTGGAACTTCAGTCTTAGAACATTTCGTTCCTCAGTTATTCCTTCTTCACCGGGTGGAGTGTAAGGAAACCCGGAGCCGAAGTAGCCAAAAGCATGGAATTTGGTTTGCATTGGTAAATTTAGCACACCTTGAACGAAAATCCGGTGGCGCTGGTCGAAATTTAGATAGTATTCTTCTGCGTTGTAAGTTATCGTGTCATGGCTTTCATACCAGTCGAATATATCATATACCTCTTCAGCGTAGGAACTCGTCCCTCGTGCCCATGATAGAGTGTATGAAACTTTCCCGGCAAATAATGAATGTGCAAATTCGATAATCATTTCCACACCCCTAATATTGGCATATTCAACGTTTTCGTACCGCACATAATCGCGTGGAGCAGCAGGAATGAACCGAGTACCTATGAGATCGGATACGTCTTTGTAGAAGATGTTAATCGTTGCACCCAGCTTTTCGTTAATTGCTCCCTGCAGCCCGAGTTCGTAACTCATCGTCTTCTCAGGATTAAGTTTGGGATTGCCAACAAGAGGCAAATACCTCTCGAGATGGCTGGGAAGCGGTAGTATGTTATGGTAGCTGTACAAATGATCATACAACGGGGGCTGGGTATATAAGCCAATATTGGTTCTGAAAACGAACTTCTCGGTCACCATAAACGAAACTCCGCAGCGCGGAGAGATAATCGCCTTGGGTTCTACTCCATCAATGCCTGTTGCGAACCGATCGTATCTCAGTCCCACTCGTGCATACAACCCCTTGTAATCAATATTGTCTTGTACGAACATTGAATACTCCCTGGGGTGAAAGGTGTATTCGTCGGTGAGTTTGTATTCCTTGCCGAACAGGAGATATTCATTGGGCACAAACTGATTGAAATTTTTCAGCTCCATGAATGCATATTCAAAACCTGCTTTGACCTCATGATATTTGTGCACTTGTATCCTCGCATAGCCTTTAGCACCTAGGACATTGGATGACCTGCGGCGATATTCAGGATAGTCACCATCGGTTAGGGGATAATCATATAGAGGTATATCGGCTTCGACATAAAAGTCAGCACCATAGGGGTTACGGACACTGTATGTCGGCCATTTGATTGAGCTGGAGTCCTTAAAAGTGAAGTTTTCGAAGAGCCCATATGGCCCCCATTCTCTTACGCCATAGATTTTTGTTGCGTGTAATCTGCTCAGGGTAACGTTAAGAAACTTCCGTGAATCGGGAAGAAAACTCAAGTTTGCAGCCTGTAGATTGCCATCTATCAAATCTGAGCGATAATGATTGAGGTTGAATTTCCATTGGGTGTCGTAGCGGTCAAATTGAACCCGTGACTTTGCGCCAGTCAGCGTCAGCCTCCATTTCCCGGATGGTGCAAATAACCACTTCCCGTATAAGGTGTAATCATCTCGCTGTTTGTGCGGCAGAACGTGAAGTCTTGGGTTCCAATCATTTGTTTGCATTAAGTCGAATGAAATGAGTCCCTTGAATTTCCTTGAAACCGGCACGTGTACTGACCCTTGATAATTCACATACCCAAAATTGTAATCATAAGGCATAATTCTTTCAGATTTACCATACACTCTCGTATATAGCCTTTCTAGAGGATGCTCAGTAATCAGATTGACCACACCGGACATGGCTCTGCCATATTCGATGTCATAACCACCGGACAAGAATATTACTTCGTTAAGAACACCCTTCGGCATACTCAACACGGGATCGCCAGTGTGGGGGTCGATGATCGAGACATTATCAACCATGTACAGGACTTCGGTTACACGCCCACCGCGGACGTGTAACCCCGTATCAAGACGCGCCACTGATGGTTGAAAGGCGATAAGTTCGACGGTATAGTCAATTGGCAACACAGCCAGCTCAGCTTTTCTGATGATATATGTGGCACCAGTCATGTCTTTGCTGACAAAGGGAGTTTTGCTGATTACGGTAACAGGGGCGATCTCAATTGGTGACTGCTTGAGGGTTATTTCCAAACGGACAGTCTGATTAATTTCAACAATCACATCTTTGACAAGTTTTGTCTGATAACCCAGATGCGAAAATTCTACTGAATAACTACCTGGCGCCATACTGAGTACAAAAAAAGTGCCATCTTTTGCAGTGGCTGCACCTATTTGAGTATTTAGGATGCTGACATGAGCATAGGGAATTGGCTTACCTGAATCTTCATCTTTAACAATGCCTTGTATTTTACCGCTGACGGCAGTACATAGCATTGCCACGATATAGAATTGTGCCATCCATACCCGCCATTTTATACATTACCCTACAAATACTAGCCGCTTTCCGCAGAGAAAAAACATAGAAGCCGCTTATTTCGTACACCTGTTCAAGTCGTACGTTCGTACATAATACTATACTATTCGTTATCAACAGACGCTCACAATATTTCTCACAAGACGCAGTTTGCCACATATTGTATCAGATTTTCCGTTTTTATTCATTTATAGAACACGAAAAATGATATGGGACAGCGTACGATGACTCTACCGGGCAAGCACGTGTGCCAGATTGAACAGCAGCTTCCTTTCGGATGTTTGCAGAAGTTAACAATCGATAGCAAGAAAGGCATGCAATGCAAAAAAGTAATGAAATATAGGGATTTTGTGTTTATAAAAGTTGACAAAGTATAACCCTGCCCCTATCCTTACAGGATCTACGACAGACCCGGGGTAGGGTCTACGACAGGTTGGGAGGTTGGATTATGGTAGATGGGCTTTAAGGTATTGGCCGGTGTAGGATTTCTTCGTTTTAACGATGTCTTCGGGGCGTCCTGTACAGACTACGCGGCCACCATCATCGCCGCCTTCCGGGCCTAAATCAATTATCCAGTCGGCACATTTTATCACCTCCATGTTGTGTTCGATCACGATAACCGTATTGCCTTTGTCGACGAGACGATTGAGCACTTTTAGGAGTAGCTTGACATCTTCGAAGTGCAGGCCGGTGGTTGGTTCATCGAGTATATAAAGGGTTCGGCCGGTTGCGATCTTGGAGAGTTCTTTAGCCAATTTGATTCTTTGAGCTTCACCGCCAGAAAGCGTGGTCGCGGATTGTCCAATCTTCATGTAACCCAATCCGACATCGCTGAGTAGCTTAAGCTTCCTTTTTATTTGTGGGATGTTCTGGAAAAAATCCAAGGCTTCACTCACTGACATGTTCAGGATGTCGCTGATGTTCTTACCCTTGTATCTTATCTCCAGCGTTTCCCGGTTGAAACGCTTACCCCCGCACGCGTCACAAGTGATGTGTACATCGGGCAGGAAATGCATCTCGATCCACAATATGCCGTCGCCTTCGCACTGTTCACATCTGCCACCCGGTACGTTGAAGGAGAATCTTCCTGGTCGATATCCACGCACCTTAGATTCTGGTAGCTTGGCAAAGAGCTCGCGGATCGGTGTCCAGGCACTAGTATAGGTACCTGGGTTGGACCGTGGTGTTCTGCCGATTGGTGATTGATCAATATTAATTACCTTATCGATGTTTTCCATTCCTATGATTTTATCGTATTCGCCGGGTGGATATTTGGAGTGATAATATTGCTGGGCAAGCGCGCGGTAGAGGGTGTCGACGATGAGGGTAGATTTTCCAGACCCTGAAACCCCGGTGATGACGACAAACAGCCCCAGGGGTATTTCAACATCAATCGATTTCAGATTATTCGCCCGAGCACCTTTTATGACGAAGCGCCGTTTGTTGTCTTGTCGGCGTTTTGTGGGTAAATCGATTTTTTCTGTTCCTTTCAGATAACGCCCGGTGATTGATCTCCTGTTTTTCTCGATCTCATCGGGAGTGCCGGTGGCAACGACACGCCCCCCTTGTTCGCCGGCACCCGGGCCCAAATCAATGACATGATCGGCACTCACTATTGTCTCTGCGTCGTGCTCGACAACCAGCACGGTGTTGCCAATGTCACGCAGCTCCTTGAGCGTGGCCAACAGCCTTTTGTTATCACGATAATGGAGTCCAATCGATGGTTCATCGAGGATGTACAGGACGCCGACCAAGCCGGATCCGATTTGAGTTGCCAGCCTGACGCGTTGCTCCTCGCCGCCGGCAAGGGTTTCAGTAGTGCGGTCCAGGGTAAGATAGTCGAGTCCGACTGCATTCAGGAATCCCAGTCTTCTTTTTATTTCCTTGATTACTTCACCACCGACCTGCAGTTCTTTTGTGTTCAACTTCAGCCCCGCGAAATAATCGAGTGTTCCTTTTATCGACAGCATGGTAATCTGCGCGATATTCTTATCACCAATTTTTATGGCCAAACTCTCGGGCCGCAAGCGTGTGCCGTGGCATACCGGGCACGGGGTGAAGGTCATGTAGTCTTCTATCTCCTGTCGTACCATTTGAGATTGAGTTTCGCGATGGCGCCGCATCAATTCCGGAACGGCGCCCTCAAAGTGTTCGTCGAATGTGCCATGTCCGGTGCCATCGCTGCGGCGATACTCGACACGGATTGGAATTTCTTCACCGTGTAAGATTGTTTTCTTCACCCGTGCAGGTAGCTTGTGGTAAGGAGTTTCTAGATTAAAGCGCAACTTCTTCGCAAGCGCTCGCAGAAGCGAGGTGCGCCATCGACTCGGGATACCATACGGGTCGAGCGCGCCATCGAGTATCGAAAGCTTCTCATTGTTTATCAACTTTGCCGGATCGATTTCCATTTTTATGCCAAGCCCATCGCAATGCTCGCAGGCACCATATGGAGAGTTGAAGCTGAACATCCGTGGCGAAATCTCCGGGTAGCTTATGCTACAGTGTACACAGGCAAGTTTCTGGCTGAATGTCCGTTCATCTTTACCGTCAACAAGCACAATCAAGATGCCAACACCTTCCTTGAGCCCGATTTCTACCGAGTCAGCGAGTCTTTTTCTCAAGCCGTCTTTGATAATGAGGCGGTCAACGACAATCTCGATATTGTGCTTTCTATATCGCTCGAGATCGGGCACACTCTCGATTTCGTGAATCTTGCCATCGACTCTGACGCGCACATAGCCGCGGCGTTTCAGATTATTGAGAAAGTCTTTATATTCACCCTTACGACCACGCACCACGGGTGCAAGGATTTCGAGCCTGGTACCAGCGGCTAACTGCAATATCGTATCCACTATCTGATCAGTTGTTTGTGACTGAATTCTACGGCCGCAATTGTAGCAATACGGTGTGCCGATGCGAGCAAAGAGCACACGTAGGTAGTCATACGTTTCGGTAACCGTGCCGACCGTTGAGCGGGGGTTTCGTGACGCGCTGCGTTGTTGAATCGCAATGGCGGGCGATAGACCGATGATTTCATCGACATCGGGTTTGTCCATCATGCCGAGAAATTGACGTGCATAAGCGGATAACGACTCAACATAACGGCGCTGACCTTCGGCGTATAGTGTATCGAACGCCAGCGATGATTTGCCTGAACCAGATAGCCCGGTTATGACGACAAACTTATTTCTTGGTATAAATACATTGATATTCTTGAGATTATGAACCCGTGCCCCCCTCACTCGTATGCCATTATTGTTTTTGCGCATGACACAATATTATCCGCGAGACATGTTAAGTCAAGTGGTGTCCCGTTGGGCGTAAACGCACTACGGGACAAACACTAATCTCGAAATTCGAAATCCTAAACAAATTCGAATGCCGAAATTTAAATGTTCTAAACGCCGCTTTTAGTTTTGGTAATTTGGTATTAGATGTTGTTTACCCGGTGGAAAACTGAGAAGTTCATTGCACAGGGTGAAGGATTTCGTGCTTCGAATTCCGAATTTTATCAACTGAAACCTGTAGCGTCGCCGCGTGAGCAGCAAATCCCCGTACTTCATGTGAAGTACGGGATATTCAATTTTGTTGCCATATGCAAGCTATGGACAAAATTGGTGCACAATACCAAAGCATCAGTGAGTAGGTTATCAGACTATCAGAATATCAGGAAGTGGACATCAGAATACTGGGATATCAGGATCGACGTACTGTGATCATATCCCGGACCGGATATGCTGGTAACCTGATATTCTTCTTTAAGTAATATACTGCCTACTGACATGCTTGATTTGAAGACAGCGTTGGGCGTCTAGCATGAAGCGTAGTGCGTTTAGCGTCAAGCGTACGGCGTCAAGCGTATAGCGTTTATGATTGACTTCACCGACGTTTCGATTATAATCGAGCGTGCGGCATCTCTTCCTGCTATTCGTGTTTTGCATACTCAGTTGTGCGCGGAACAGGGGCGGTGTTATCATCGCCGGCTCGACCTCGGTGCAGCCTTTCATTGAGAAGGTGGCCGAGCATTTCATGGAAGAAAATCCTGGAATCGTAATAAATGTTCAAGGCGGGGGTTCGACCGCGGGCATTCAGGCAACCCTGAACAGAACATGTGATATCGGCAGCAGTTCGCGTAATCTTAAGCCCGAAGAACGCGGGTTGAAGGTTATACTCATTGCCCTCGATGGCATTGCGGTTATATTGCACAAGAGTAGCCCAATCGACGACCTTACCGTTGAACAGGTGCGCGGCATGTTTTCTGGCAAAATTCGAAGCTGGAAAGATTTGGATGGTCAGAACAAAGCAGTAATACCGGTGACGAGAGAGGAGGGGTCGGGGACCAGGGCATCGTTTGAGGATATGATTATGGGTGAGGAGGACATAAGCGATGCATGCCTGGTTCAAGATTCTAACGGTGCGGTGCGTGAGATAATCGCTACTACACCACAAGGAGTCGGATATATATCGGTTGGGTTGGTCGACGACCGGGAAAAGGCTGTTGCGATCGGTGGCGTGGAGCCGAGTCTGGCTAACCTCATCACGGAGAAATACCGCTTTTCTAGGCCTTTTTTGCTCTTGCTGCGTGAAGAGCCAACCGGCAATGCAAAAAGGTTTATCGAGTACGTGCTATCTCCAGAAGGCCAGGAGTTACTCGGTCAGAGTGGATTGATTCCCGCAAACCAAGTCGTGGTTGATTGATGAAAGATAAGATTGCTGAGAAATTACTGCTCTTCATTGCACTCTCAGCAATACTGTCCTTATTATTGATCACTTTCTTCATCTTCCAGCAGGGTATTCCTTTAATTTTCAAAGCAGGATTGGGAAATTTCTTCGCCTTGAAATGGGCGCCGACGCGTGGCGGTTTTGGTATTCTATCTATGATCGTTGGTTCGCTCATGGTCACCATTGGGGCATTGGCCGTTGGTATTCCCTTTGGTCTGGCCGGAGCGATCTTCCTCGCTGAATTTTCTTCCAAGACAATACAAAAGACACTCAAACCGATCATTGAACTATTGGCCGGCATACCGTCGGTTGTATACGGGTTTATCGGAATAGTCATACTGGTACCTTTTATTAGGGAAACCTTTGGCGGACCGGGGTTCTCAGTTTTGGCCGCCAGTGTTATCTTGGGCATCATGATTCTACCCACCATCGTCAGCATATCTTATGATGCATTGCTTGCTGTGCCGAATACATATCGTGAAGGTTCGTATGCTCTGGGCGCCACCAAGTGGCAGACAATCGTAATGGTCTTGTTACACGCAGCACGTTCCGGTATTGTTGCGGGAATCATTCTTGGTATGGGACGGGCTATTGGGGAGACAATGGCAGTGATTATGATCGCTGGAAATGCATTGAAAATTCCGGGTTCAATACTGGATTCCGTGCGTACCCTGACATCCACGATTGCCTTGGAATTAGGTTATGCGGCCGGAGATCACCGGGCAGCGCTCTTCGCATGTGGTTCCATTCTATTTCTGATAATCATTGTTTTGAACATCATTGCAATTAGAATCACGAGCAGGAAATGACATTTCGCATTGGACCGCGTACGAGTCAGGTGATCGCCTATATTACCCTGCTCCTGATGACGGCGATTACCGTTATCGTTTTGTTGTTCATCATCGTCTATATATTGAAGAATGGTCTTGGACAGCTGACTCTGGAATTCCTGACCGACAGCACTCGGGAAATGGGTAAGGAAGGCGGCATTCTGCCATCCATTCTTGGGACGTTGTTCATTGCGCTATTTGCGATACTGATTGCCACACCGCTGGGCGTCGGCAGTGCAGTCTATCTTGTAGAATATACCAAGGGCGGGCCGATTCGGCGCATCATAAGTTTTGGTGCTGACTGCCTTGCGGGTGTACCCTCAATCATCTTTGGATTGTTTGGTTTCATATTCTTCGTAATCAGTATGAATCTGGGATGGAGTATTCTGTCCGGCGGGCTAACCCTTGCCGTAATGATACTGCCTACGATCATTAGAACTTCAGAAGAGGCAATCAAAGCCGTCCCACACACCTATCGTGAGATAAGTTATTCGCTCGGGGGTGGCAAGCTAGATACGATATTACGCGTCGTGTTGCCGAGTGCGCTACCCGGTATCCTGACGGGTGTGATATTGGGTGTTGGTCGAGCCGTTGGCGAAACTGCCGCGGTTATTTTTACCGCCGGTTCATCATTAGGGCTGCCGACATCGGTGTTTTCTTCGACTCGAACCCTCGCCGTGCACTTTTATATCTTAGCTCGTGAGGGCATTTCGATGCCCAAGGCTTACGGAACAGCCGCCGTACTGATTATCATTATTCTTGTGATCAATTTCATAGCATATCGTTTGATGCATCGTTTTATTGCCCGGTACTACTGATGTATAAATTAAGAATTAGGCAGCTGAGTTTGTATTACGATAGCCTTCAGGCACTCAAGGAGATAGACCTTGATGTGGAAAGTAACGAAATATTGGCCGTGATCGGACCGGCGAACTCGGGTAAGAGTTCGCTTCTGCGTGCCTTGAATCGATTGTATGAGATTGATTACGCGCGTATCACGGGCAAAATACTACTGGACGAAGAAGACATATTTAACATTCCAATCAATGATCTGCGAAGGAGAATTGGAATCATCTTTGCTACCCCGGTCGTTTTACCTGGATCAATCTACAAAAACATCGCCTACGGTCCAAGACTACACCGGAGACTGAAGAAGAAGCGTATGGATGAGTTGGTTTGTGATACCCTGAAATCAGCCAATTTATGGGATGAAGTGCAGGATAGACTGGATGACTCGGCATCACGGCTCTCGGGTGGCCAGCAGCAGAGATTATGTATTGCCCGGACGCTCGCCATGCAACCCGAAGTGATAATGATGGATGAACCATGTTCTGGACTCGATCCAATCTCAACGGCAAAAATTGAAGCCACGATGCTCGAGTTAAAGAAGGATTACACATTCATATTGGTTACCAACAACACCAAACAGGCGGCAAGGGTTTCTGACCGCACAGCCTTCTTCTATTTGGGCGAGCTGATCGAAGTCGACAAAACCCAGAAGTTGTTCACGAGCCCGGTTGATTCACGAACCGATGATTACATACGTGGGAGATTTGGGTGAAAATTAATACTACGAATCTGAACCTATACTATCACAAATTTCAAGCCCTCAAGAACGTGAACATGGATGTCAAGAGAAATCTGGTAACCGGCATTATTGGTCCATCGGGTTGCGGAAAGTCAACCTTGTTGCGGGTTTTCAATCGCATGAATGAGTTGATTGAAGGGGTGCGGACCACGGGTAGTGTGTTGATCGACAATGAAGATATACACTCGCCAATGTATGATGTGATACTCTTGAGGAAGAGGGTCGGCATGGTTTTTCAACGTCCCAATGCGTTTCCGCTATCGATCTTTGACAATATCGCATACGGCCCGCGTGTCTGGAACATCAGTGATAGGAAAACGCTAACCGAAATCGTCGAACGTTCTCTTGCTGCGGTGGATCTGCTTGATGTGTTGAAAGACAGGTTGCACGATTCGGCATTGAGTCTGTCTGCGGAGAAACAACAGCGGCTTTGTATCGCACGCCTACTCGCGGTCGAACCGGAAATTCTGTTGATGGATGAACCATGTTCTGCATTGGATCCAATCGCTACAGGTAAGATCGAGGAACTGATGTTGGAATTGAAGAAGAGATACACTATAGTCATCGTCACGCACAATATGCAACAAGCGGCGAGAATCGCAGATGAAGTCGGTTTCATGCTGCTTGGTGAGTTGGTTGAATTCGATACGGCCAAGACTGTTTTCACCAATCCAAAAGATAAACGCACGGCTGACTACATTAGTGGCCGGTTTGGCTAAGAAGAAAGGAGGAAAAAGTGGATCGGCATTTTGACGAAGAACTACAAACCGTCAAAAGAAAGCTTGTTGAAATGGCGGCTCTTGTTGAGGAGTCAATAACCAAGTCGCTGGATGCTCTTCATAAGAAGAACGAGGTTATAGCAAATGAGATTCGTGCGACCGATCACAATATTGACGAAATGGAGATAGCGATCGAAGACACGTGCATCGAGTTGATTGCACGGCATCAGCCGGTGGGGTCAGATTTGAGATTCCTGGTCGGTGCCATAAAGATGAATAACGACCTGGAGAGAATGGGTGATCATTCCGTAAATATCGCTGATTGCATAAAATACGTTGCGGAGGGGCCGCCTATTGCCAAGATCACTAACATCTGGTCAATGGCGCGAATAGTAAAGGAAATGCTACGCGAAAGTGTCGAGAGCTTCATTCATAACGATGCGGCTAGGGCTCAGAAGGTATGTGAGAGGGACAGCGTTGTTGACGAAATGCGTAATGAGACAATTCGTATCTTGCTCACTTACATGCTGGAGGAACCCGAGAAAATCGGCTCGGCCATTCAGTACCTCTTGGTGGCCAAGAATCTGGAGCGTATCGCCGATCTATCGACTAATATCTGCGAAGATGTCATTTACATCGCTCAGGCAAGGGTTATCAAACATCACGCCGAGGAAAAAAAAGCTTGAGATTTCTGAAGAACGGCGTGTTTGATCGGTATAACGTAGAGAACACCTAGTCATTTTTCCCCTGCTTTTTACACTTATTTCTTGACTTTTTTGGGAATATCTGTAGAATATTTCGTATGTTGGCAGTTATTGAAGATGCAATAAAAGATATCAAAAAGGGCAAGCCGTTGATCGTCGTTGACGATGAAAGTCGCGAAAATGAAGGAGATTTCATCGTCGCGGCAGAAAAAATAACACCCAAATTGATAAATTTCATGGCTCGGCATGGTCGTGGTCTTATTTGCGCCACCTTACTGCCCAAGAGATTGGAAGAACTCAAAATACCTATAATGGTTAATGAAATTACTGCCCTTCACGGTACGCAATTCACGGTCAGTGTTGACGCTAAGAAGGGAACCACAACGGGTAGTTCTGCGTACGATCGCGCGAGAACCGTGAAAGCACTAGTCGAGAAAAAAACAACACCCGGTGACCTTGCCCGGCCCGGGCACATCTTTCCACTGCGCGCAGTGGAAGGTGGTGTACTACGCCGTGCTGGACACACCGAGGCAAGCGTTGACCTGGCACGTATTGCTGGGTTTAGGCCGGCAGGCGTGTTGTGCGAAATAATGGATGACAACGGTCGGATGGCTCGCTTACCGGCTTTGAAGAAAATCGCCAAGCGGTTTGGCTTGAAAATCATAAGTATCCAAGATTTAATAGAATACCGTCAGAAAAAAGAGAAGTTGGTCGCGCGTGTCCTGGAGACAGATTTGCCAACCAAATACGGTGAATTCTGCCTAATCCTATACGAAGATAGAATAACCGAAGACCATCACATTGCGCTTGTGTTAGGTGACGTGAAGGACAAGAGGGACGTTTTGGTACGCGTGCACTCTCAATGCCTTACCGGAGATGTGTTTCGGTCATTGAGGTGCGACTGCGGTGATCAGATGGAACAGGCCGTGAAGTTGATTGCAAAACACAAGCGAGGTGTTTTTCTGTACATGCGCCAGGAGGGCAGGGGTATCGGTTTACTAAACAAGCTCAAGGCCTACAGCCTTCAAGACAGGGGTCTTGATACAGTTGAGGCAAACCTGGCGCTTGGGTTTCCCGCCGACCTGCGGGATTATGGTATTGGTGCACAGATTCTCGTTGATCTAGGTCTTTCCTCGATTGTACTCCTAACTAATAATCCAAAGAAAATAGTCGGCTTAGAGGGCTACGGACTCACCATTACCAAACAAATGCCTATTTATGCAGTGCATAGCCGTAATGTGAAGTATTTAAGAGCAAAGAGATATAAACTTGGTCATTTAATCCCGGATTCAGTACTGGAAGGCGAAAAATTGACCAGGTGCAAGAAGCGAAAGAACTGAGGAGGAAAAATGAAGGAAATTAAGGGGAATCTCATCGGTCAAGGCAAGAAGTTTGCGATTGTAGTTTCGAGATTCAATGAGTTCATTTCAAGCCGTTTATTGGATGGTGCTATTGATTGTCTCACTAGACATGCAGTGCGACCGCAGGATATCACGGTCTATTGGACACCTGGGAGTTTTGAGATACCGGCCGTTGCCAGGCGAGTCCGTAAAGGGGACTGTGATGGTGTCATATGTTTGGGTACAGTAATAAGGGGTGATACTCCACATTTCGATTACATTGCCAGCGAAGTGACGAAAGGTATTGCGACGTTGAACTTGGAAACAGGTCCGGCGGTTATCTACGGGATCGTGACGGCCGACACCACGGACCAAGCTATTGAACGTGCGGGTACAAAAAAGGGAAATAAAGGTTGGGATGCAGCACTTACGGCGCTGGAGTTAGCTGATCTCTACGGGCAACTCAAATAGATGGGCAGGAGATTGGCACGCGAACTAGCTCTTAAGGTTTTGTACCGATACGAAGAGGGAGACACCAATTTGCCTGCAGTCATTGAGAGCGTTCTGGAGGCAAAGAAATACCATGCCAAAGACAAAGATTTTTCTAAGCTGTTAGTTGAACGAACATTAGGTAATTTGAATAAGATCGACGAGAAAATAATTAAGGTACTCAAGAATTGGGAGTATGATCGTATCTCCGTGATCGACAAGATCATTCTCCGGATTGGTGCCTGTGAGATAGTCTATTTTGATGATATTCCTCCTCAAATTTCAATAAATGAGGCGATTGAAATTGGTAAGAAGTATGGAGGTAATGATTCGGGTAGATTTATAAATGGCGTGCTCGATGCAATAAACAAGGAACATGAAGGCAGCGATAATAAGTGACATACATTCTAATCTAGAGGCATTGCTCGTTGTTTTGAAGGATATCAAGAAACGACGGCTCAAGAGCATATTCTGCCTTGGCGATTTGGTTGGTTATGGGGCAAATCCCAATGAATGCATTGATTTATGTATGAAGGAATCAAAGCTCATTGTGGCCGGTAATCATGATTGGGCAGCAGTAGACAAAACCGACGTTTCGACGTTTAATCCCGTGGCGGCCGAGGCAATAAAGTGGACTCAGGGTCAGATAAATAAGACAGGGATTAGCAAGCTGAAGAGTCTAGAACTTGCCAAGCGCTCGAATAATCTGTTGCTGGTTCATGCAACACCGAGAAATCCTGAAAAATGGAGCTATCTGTTTACTTTAGAGGACTATGAGAAGGAATTTGCCCAATTCGACGAACAGATATGCTTCATTGGCCACTCGCATATACCAGCCGCCGTATTCCAGGATGCCAATGGCTATTGCGACCTGGTGCGCGATAATCCTTTTCCTATCGTCGCGAAGAGAAGGTATATTGTGAATGTGGGGAGTGTGGGGCAGCCCAGGGATATGGATCCTCGAGCTAGCTATGTGATCTACGATGGCAATAAGAATAATATTGAGGTCATACGGCTCGACTACAATATCCCCCTTGCTCAGCAAAAGATTATCATGGGCGGGCTTCCTGAGGTTCTGGCCGACCGATTGTTGGCTGGCAGATAATCGAGCGTCACGAAGGCGACATGTCCTTCAGAACTCAAGTTGGGTAAACTTAAAAAGACATCATAGTGTCTAAATTTCGAATATTAAAGGTACTTTGTTAAGGAGACCGTTAATGGAAAAAAAGGGTCCGGTGACCAGATTGAAAGAAGAGATAAGTCGCAAAGACGATGAGCTGAAAGAGCTAAAGGACAAATACCTACGCGCGCTGGCAGATATGGATAATTACCGAAAGCGCATGGAAAGGGAGCTCGACAGCTTTCGTCAATATGCCCAGGTGGAGTTCTTCAACAGAATCATACCGGTATTGGAGAGCTTCGGGCGAGCGATGGATAATGCGAACGTTGAGAACAACCACGAGAACTATGCCAAGGGTGTGGAGATTATCTATCGACAGTTGCAGGATGCATTGCGATCAATGGGTCTTGAGGAATTCTCCAGTCTCGGTGAGACCTTTGATCCCGCACGGCACGAAGCAGTTGCGACGGTTATCAATGATGATAAACCTGAAAACACGGTTGTTGAAGAAATAGGAAGGGGCTATATGTTGAAAGAACGCGTCATAAAACCGGCTAAGGTTTTGGTCTCCAAACAGAGCAAAGGAGGTAACGAAGATGTCGAAAATAATCGGGATTGATTTAGGAACGACGAATTCCGCAGTTTCAGTGATGGAAGGCGGTCAGCCAGTTATCATTTCGAACCCCGAAGGTGGAAGGACAACTCCTTCAGTGGTCGCCTTCACGAAATCCGGCGAGCGGTTGGTTGGTCCTCTTGCCAAGAGACAGGCAATCACCAATCCAGAGAATTCTGTCTATTCAATAAAGCGATTCATGGGTCGCAGGTTCAAGGAGGTGAAAGGCGAGACCGCGCGCTTCCCGTTCAAAGTAGTAGAGCATGAGAATGGCGATGCGTGGGTTGAGGTGTCAGGTAAGAAGCATTCGCCGCCTGAGATATCGGCAATGATTTTGCAGTATTTGAAACAAGCAGCCGAGTCCCACCTTGGTGAGAAGGTAACACAGGCCGTGATAACGGTGCCTGCCTACTTCAATGATTCACAGCGTCAGGCGACTAAGGATGCCGGTCGAATCGCCGGTCTTGAAGTCTTAAGGATTGTCAACGAACCGACCGCTTCTTCACTAGCCTATGGTATTGACAAGAAGAAGGACGAAAAGATAGCAATATATGATTTTGGTGGCGGTACATTTGATATCTCCATTCTCGAAATCACATCTGACGGGATATTTAGAGTCCTGTCCACGAATGGCGATACGCATCTGGGTGGTGATGATTTGGATGAGAGAATCATTAACCACATTGCCGAAGAATTCATGAAGCAGCACAATATCGACATACGCAAGGATCTAACAGCCTTGCAACGACTCAAGGAAGCAGCCGAGAAAGCGAAGTCTGAGCTCTCGACGGTTATGGAAACGACGATAAGTCTGCCATTCATTGCATCAGATAAGGACAAGACACCGCTACACTTGGAAATGCGTTTGACCAGAGCGAAGTTTGAGTCTTTGGTCGAAGATTTAATTCAACGATCGATTCCGCCCTGCAAACAAGCACTTGCCGACGCCAAACTGACACCGAATGATATTAACGAAGTCATCCTCGTGGGTGGTCAAACAAGAACACCTAAGATTCAACAGGTAGTTAAGAATTTCTTCAACAAGGAACCTCACAAGGGCATAAATCCAGATGAGGTTGTTGCTATTGGTGCGGCGCTTCAAGCGGCGGTTTTAGGAGGAGAAACAAAGGATATATTGCTCTTGGATGTCACACCATTGACGCTTGGTATTGAGACGCTGGGGCAAGTCATGACACCTATCATACCGCGTAATACGACGATTCCGACCAAGAAGTCTCAAATATTCACGACTGCTGAAGATAATCAGACCGCAGTGACGGTTCATGTTTTGCAGGGTGAGCGGCCCATGGCAAATCAGAATCGAACTCTTGGTAAGTTCGACCTGTACGGAATTCCACCGGCGGCACGTGGCATACCACAGATCGAGGTAAGTTTCGATATCGATGAGAACGGGATTATCCACGTTTCAGCGAAGGATATGGGAACCGGCAAAGAGCAGAAAATACGGATAACAGCTTCGAGCGGATTAAGCAAGGAAGAGGTAGATAGGATGGTGAAGGAATCTGAAGAACATGCGGCTGAGGATCGAGCTCAGAAGGAATTGGTCGATGTGCGTAACCAGGCAGATAGTGTTATCTATTCGGTTGAAAAAACGCTGAAGGATTACGGAGAAAAGATATCTTTTGAGGAACGCAGCGAAATTGGTAAGAAAGTCGAGGAGCTCAAGCAGAAGAAGGATGGTGATGATGCGTCGGCCATAAAGCAGGCGATAGATGACCTGCAGCAGTCGGTCTACAAATTGTCAGAGGCGGTTTACAAAGAGGCATCTCAGGCAAAGACCGAAGGTCCAGGACAGCCTCCGCCCCAGGAAGAACCCAAAGAAGGTCAGCAAGAAGCTGGGGAACAAGGTGATACTGATTATCGCGTGGTCGACGACGAGGCCGACAAAGGGAACTGATGCTGCTGGTATTGAGTGTTAGCTGTCGAGGAGAGGTCTATAACCGAACGAAATAGTAAAGAGCCTCAATGAAGAAGGACTACTACGACGTCTTAGGTATTGGCAAGAGTGCCAGTCCTGACGATATTAAGAAGGCTTATCGGGGTAAAGCTAAACAATACCACCCGGATATGAACCGGGACAATAAGCAAGAGGCTGCCGAGAAATTCAAGGAGGTTTCCGAGGCCTATGAGGTGCTTATTGATCCTCAGAAACGTCAGCTTTATGACCAATACGGGCACGATGGTGTATCGCAGACGTTCAAGGGCGGTGGGTTCACCTGGGATGATTTCACACACTTTGATGACCTCCAGGATATTCTTGGAAACCTGTTTGGCGGTTCGATTTTCGAAGACGTTTTCGGCTTCACGGGCCGTAGTAGGGGACAGCAACGCGCACGCAAGGGCGGCGACATACATGTCATATTGAAAGTCTCACTGGAGGAAATAGCAAACTCGGCTAAGAAGCAATTCAAGATCAACCGCTATGAAGGATGCTCGTCATGTGGTGGAAAAGGGGGGACTGATTTTGCTGCTTGTAGTCAGTGCGGAGGTCGTGGTCAGGTCAGGACACAATCACGAAGTTTCTTCGGTACCTTCACGAGTGTCAGCCCCTGTCCGAGTTGCAAAGGAAGTGGCCAGGTTATAAAAACGCCCTGCTCAAAGTGCGGTGCTACGGGAAGGATAAGGAAATCGAGGACCATCGAGATAAAGACTCCACGTGGCGTGGCCAACGGACAATACATAGTACTGCGTGGTGAGGGGCATTATGGCCAAGGAGGCAAGGGTAGTATCATCGTGCAATTTGAAGAAAAGCCTCATGAATATTTTGAACGACAAGGATATAATCTTTATATCAGGATGTTCACTCCCTACTCAAAATTGATCGGCGGCGGTTCGATTGAGGTGCCTAGCCTTAATGGTAAGCAGGAACGAATAAAGGTTAGCAAGGGGAGTAGTGCTCCGGAAATAATCCGAGTGAAAGGAAAAGGTATGCCGAGACCCGACGGAGGCCACGGTGATTTGTTTGTGGAACTAGACCTGAAACCACTAAAATCAACTGACCGGAATTTAGGTAAAATAATCGATGAGTTGAAGCGCTACGAGGGTGAGCCCACGCCAAGACCGCGAGCCAAGTGAGCCGCAAACAATAGTCTGCTTGAGCACACGCAAAATTCTGAAATTCACTTTTCAGGATGATTGACCACAATATTTTCTACATTCCTCCCCATTTTTTCAGCGGTAACGAAGTCACTATTCAAGATCCTGAACTACATCATATAAAGAAGGTATTACGAAAAAAGGTTGGCGAAAGGATTTGCTTGATCGACGGCAGGGGACACCGTTTCGAAGCAGAGATAACCGGCCTCAGTAAATCATTGATGAAAGTGCGGGTCCTGCACAAAAGACGCATGCCGAGAAAACGCCCGATAGAAATCACGGTTGGCTTCGTACCGGTAAAGGGTTTGCGTAATGAAACTATTGTTGAGAAGGGTACAGAACTTGGGGTGAAGAGATTCGTGGCTTTTGTGTCGAAACGTTCAGTGATAAAAGATTTCAGCAAACAAAAGATTGAGCGCTTCAAGAAGATTGCCGCGAGTGCGCTTGCTCAGTCTCAGCAGTACTACATGCCCGAAGTTTTTTTTGATAAGAACCTGGAGACACTGCTGGCAAACAGCGAAGAGTATGATTGTGTACTTTTAGCGGATCCACGGGGTAAATCAGAAGTACCGCTTGGCGGACGAAGAATTCTTCTGATGATTGGCCCCGAAGGAGGATTTGCAGATTCCGAGATGGACGCATGCGTGCAACACGGAGTGCAGTTTCTGAGTCTCGGGCCTACTCGCTTGCGTAGCGAAACAGCGGCAATTGTAGGAGTCTCTAAAATACTTGCAGCCTATAGACTAATCTAGACATTCATGGGGTCAAATCTAGACAATGGACAATATTGATTGGAAAATCATACCTTTATGATGTTGCAGCTACACACTATTTCCAAGACGTGTTCGACGTCGAGGTAAAAATACTTGTCCATTGTCTAGATTTGACCCCATGAATAGAGTTTGGGCGGAAAGCCGGGAAGCTTTCCGCCCTTAATAGCGGGGGCTGGATTCGAACCAGCGACCTTTGGGTTATGAGCCCAATGAGCTACCGCTGCTCCACCCCGCGATCGTTTATAGTATAATAGAAAAAAGGATTCTTGTCAACCCGTTTAATACGGTAATGTTTTGATACTGTTATCTGGAGATTTGACGCTGAATATGCTTCTGCAAATGCTTCTCTTCGAGCGAGTCGAGAAAACATATGCAATGCACGCGCGATAAGAGTTTGAAATTCTGTGTCTGCTCCCTTATGTCCTGGTGATTATGATTTAGTCGTTCAACCGTTGATCACGCCGCATATCAAGTCGCCATTCGGGTTCGTCATGCAAATCTTCGATGAAGAAATCCATATGAACAACATTGTCTCTATGGACCAAAGCGCTTCCCTTCCCAAAGTCAGTTTCGATCTTGAATAAATTTCCCAAACCAGGGGTACCAATGGACACAGTGTGTGCATAAGACAGGGCATCAAGCAAGCCTTGTGTTTCGGTTTTATGCACCGTAGATTTTGTTTCGTGCATAGCATCCATGACATATGATTTGAGTAATTTATGCCAATATTTCATGAGTAGATCGTTATTGGCAAATATGTCGACGCAAATGATGCGGTTGCCGGTGGTCACGCATACGCCAACCGTATTCGCTTTGATTTTTGGTATATCTGCTAAACGTTTCGTGTATTCTGTGAGCTCCTTCTTAGTGTCTTCATCTTCATAGTTTGCTCGGGCCGCACCGGTTCCTGAAGTAATACCTAGTCTGTCTTGACTCGATGCTATTTCGTCCCAAACCTGAGACTGGTTTTCCGTGATTCTTGCACGCTGGCGTAGTTCATTGGGTACTACTAGTTCTGAAGACTTGAAGGCAGATGAAACCGATACCCATCTGCCGTGCTCGACGCAGTACACTGGAACCTTTAGCCAATCGCTCTTGGGTGGTATAAGGACATCGTCTCTTAGCATCCGATCCTGCTTGGCACCGCTTATCATCTCGCCGGTCATGATGAAAACTACGTCACTGCCGGTGTTTCTCAATTCAACGAAATTAACCTCACCGCTTCCGATTTCCCTGATGGTCAACCAATTTCGCTTCATGGCTTCATCAAGAGTCACATATTCGGTCTCGGGTGTGAAGCTGCGCGTTAAGGGGAAAATGGTTAGATTCTTGTAGGTTATGGATTTGCTGATGACCAGGCTTTTTAGACTAGATCGTATTGCTGCGGGCTTATCAGCAACCTGGGATGATGCTAAAAACATCATTAGTATAAATGCAATCAGTTTCATAGTAACCTCCTTATACCTTATAATACAACAGTATCGCGGGAAAATTCCGCACATTTAGCATGGGATTTAGGGGTTTTGTCTAGTTGACATGACTTTGGATATGAGTATAATAGCCCATGGGACTTTCGGTTAACATCGACCACGTAGCAACCGTAAGAGAGGCGCGTAAGGAAAACTTCCCGGATCCTGTGTATGCGGCAGTTGAGGCTGAGTTGGGTGGGGCTGATGGCATAACTGTCCATCTGCGTGCTGACCGTAGACACATAAATGAACGTGATTTAACCGTGCTCAGGCAAGTGGTCAAGACCGATCTGAATCTTGAAATGGCAGCGACTGCAGAAATGGCGGGTATTGCCTCTGATGTCAAACCAGATCGTGTTACTCTGGTGCCCGAGGCGCCGGGTGAGGTGACCACGCAAGGTGGCTTGGATTTGGTTAACCTGAAGCAGGATCTAAAACTCTTTATTTCTGATTTAAGGCGTAGCACGATGCGCGTCGGTATATTTATTGATCCTGATATGGGGCAGATAAAGGAAGCGGTTCGAGTGGGCGCCCAATATATTGAGATTAATACCAATGAGTACACAAAGGCAAGAAACGTAAGAGAAGAGACGATCAGACTCGCGCGGGTAGCCAAGGCAGCTCGCCGCGAGGGGCTGGGAGTACATGCTGGACACGGCATCGATTACAAGAATATCGTGCCGTTATTGAATATCTCAGAAATCACAAGTTATTCAATAGGTTTTGCCATCGTGGCACGTGCGCTGTTTGTGGGAATGAGACAGGCGGTAAGTGAAATGGTGGGGATAATAAAAGGAGCAAGATGAGGCACATTGGTTTGAGAATTGGCATAGTCGTTATTGCAGTCGCGCTAGGGATTTATTCGATTATTCCGACATTTCGTCTCTATACCGAAGAGAACCTGTCGGAAGCAGCGAAAATTTCGCTCGCGAAAAGAGCAATACATTTGGGTTTAGATCTCAGAGGTGGGATGCATCTGGTGCTCGAGGTTGACACGGTCGATATTCAGGAAAAGCCACAGGATCTGAGAGACCGCGCCTTTGAGATCATACGAAATCGTGTTGATGAATTCGGTGTGTACGAACCGGTGATCGAGAAGCAGTCCGGGGGCAGAATACTCATCCAATTACCCGGAGTAGACCGCGAGAGAGCCGTTGAACTGATAAAAAAGGTTGCACATCTTGAGTTCAGACTCGCGGCAGATGACCGTATGGGTGAGCTTATTGATAAAGTGGACCAACATTTGCAGGGTGAGGACTCGTTGGCTTTTGAACAACCCTTTAGTTCGTATTTGTTAAGTGTCGAGAGAGACGCGGGTTTCGACTACCGCGATGAGGATTCGGTCACGGCTATGATTGCCCGTGCTCAGGAAATCATACCAGCAGACGTCGAGTTCGTGTTTGGTCCGAGAGAGGAGCATACAGGACGTGAAGTCAAACGTATCTACCTCCTCAAGAAAGAGGCCGAGTTAACTGGTGAGGCAATTCGCGATGCTCGACACGGGCCTAACCAGAGCAGTAATCTGCAGTATGTCGGTACTTGGGAGATCGATCTTCACTTCAAGCGCGAGGCGGCGCGTAGATTCGCAACGATAACTGGTCGAAATATCAACCGTCGGTTGGCCATTGTACTGGATGGAGTAGTGCAATCCGCTCCAGTCATCACCGAACGTATTCCTCAGGGTCGCGCAAGTATCACCGGACAGTTTACCGCGGAACAAGCGCGAGACCTGGCCATCGTATTGAGAGCCGGAGCCTTGCCCGCGCCGTTGAGGATTGTGGAAGAAAGGACGGTTGGCCCTAGCCTGGGTCGAGATTCAATAGAGAGCGGAATCAAAGCTGTGTTGATTGCCGGCGCACTGGTCGTGGGTTTTATGCTCGTCTACTACTCTCTTTCAGGGTTCGTTGCGGATTTCGCCTTGCTGTTAAATCTATTCTTCCTGATCGCGGTGCTGAGTGCGTTTCGGGGTAGTTTGACCATGCCTGGTATCGCGGGTATTGCTCTCACGATTGGCATGGCGGTTGATGCTAATGTTCTGATTTTTGAAAGAATAAGGGAAGAGTTGAAAGTCGGCAAGACGACAAGAACCGCTATCGATCAGGGGTTTGCCCGGGCATGGATAACAATTTTCGATTCGAATATCACCACGATAATAATCGGTGTGATACTCTTCATATTCGGCAGTGGTTCAATCAGGGGATTTGCGCTCACGCTTACGATCGGACTACTCAGTAATCTATTTACCGCAGTCTTCGTGGGTAAGGTCATCTTCAACTACTTCACCTACAAATTTGAAGTCCATAAACTGAGGATCTGACATGATTGAAATTGTACGAAATCCGCATATCGATTTCATTAGCAAAAGAAAATATGGTTTCATGTTCTCGGCAGTAGTCATCACGATTTCACTGCTACTCATATTCATCAAAGGGCCGAACTTCGGGATTGATTTCACTGGTGGTGCTCTAATACAAGTCAGATTTGAGGAGCCAGTTAACACGGCTGCTTTGAGAAACTCGTTGGCTAGAATCGGTAAGGAAAATGCTCAGATTCAGTCGTTAGGTGCCATGAAAAATGAATATATCATAAGAGCAGCCGGCGAGGATCCTGGGGGTTTTGCAAATTCGGTGAAGGAGATTCTGGCTGAAGATTTTCCTGATAACGAGAAGGAATTCTTGCGTGAGGAAACGGTTGAGCCAAAGATAGGTAAGGAATTATTGATCAAAACCATTTGGGCAGTCGTTATTGCGCTAATGCTAATCCTCATCTATGTTTCTTTTAGATTTGACTACCGTTTTGGCACGGCCGCAGTCATCGCTTTGTTTCATGACGCGCTATTCACGATTGGCGTTCTTGTACTTACCCAGCGTGAATTCTCCATTGTGGTGGTCGGTGCCATATTGACCATAATTGGTTATTCGATTAACGATTCAATCGTCATTTCGGATCGCATACGAGAGAAATATACTAAAATGCGGCGGGAATCCTACAATGTAATATTGAATACCGGTCTTAATGAAACTCTATCCCGGACCATACTGACCGTTGGCACGACACTTCTCGCAGTCATCGCCCTCTTGGTGTTTGGAGGTTCGGTCATTGCCGACTTTGCATTTACCCTGTTGGTGGGTTTTATCATCGGCACCTATTCTTCGATATTTATTCTGGCCAACATAGTGTCAGTGTGGGAAGAAAGATTTCCTAAGAAGAGAAAATAAAGAAGTATCTCAGCATAATAATCGGAACCGGGTTTTTCCTTGGCTACCTGCCAGTAGCCCCGGCGACATTTTCATGTTTGATCAGCGTCATCATATGGTACTTTCTGCTGCCATTCCAGCTGCTGTATGGTATAGTGGTGATTCTGTTATTCGCGGTTGGTATTCTGATCTCCGATGCTTTAGAGAAAAGTTGGGGGAAGGACCCGCGGCCGATCGTCGTTGATGAATACTCGTCGCTCTTACTGCCTCTCTTTTTCACTCCAGCAAGATTGGTGCCACTGGTCGTCACATTTCTTCTCTTTAGGTTTTTCGATATTGTCAAACCGCCCCCGGTGCGAAATATGGAGAAGCTTAAGGGGGGTTGGGGTATCATGCTTGACGACCTGTTGGCAGCACTGTACACTACGATAGTCATTCTTGCCTTCAAAGCCGTGGGTTTCGTTTACTAGTCTCAGAATTGACTGGCGATTCAGTAGCGAGAAAAATCGGTAGAAGCCTAATACGAAATCAATTGACCTTGAGTGTTTGTGAATCGTGTACGGGCGGCATGTTAGGAACCCTAATAACGAGCATTCCGGGTAGTTCAGAATACTTCGTGGGGGGTATTCTAGCATATTCTGATGCCATAAAGAAGAGGGTAGTCGGAGTGAAAGCTCGGACAATCAGGCAGTTTGGTGCAGTGAGCACCCAAGTGGCCAGGGAGATGGCCTTGGCTGTCAAGAGGAGGATGATGTCCCATATCGGAATAGGCATTACCGGAATTGCTGGACCAAGTGGCGGCTCAAAGGAAAAGCCAGTCGGATTGGTGTACATAGGTTTGGCGATGAAACGAAGAATTGTCGTGAGAAAATTCGTCTTCAAGGGCGGCCGAGAGGCTATCCGTAGGTCAGCGTGCAAACAAGCTCTCATGTTGCTGCACGAGGTTTTACATGAGACCTGAACTGAAAACTGACCGCACGTCCCTAAATGATGATTTCGCCGGCAGAATGACACGGGCGGTGGTCAAGTCGGCGAGGGCGATGTCTAGGCTTCTGCCGATAATTATTGGGGCGATTTTGCTTGTTAGTCTCATCAACAGCTTGATACCCAAATCGTTCTATTTACAGTTCTTCAGAAGAAATATGCTGTTTGATTCACTCATTGGGAGCGTCATCGGCAGCATTTCAGCAGGTAGCCCGCTGACAAGTTATGTGCTTGGTGGCGAGTTTCTCAAGAATGGTGTAAGCATCAGTGCAGTGACTGCGTTTTTGGTAGCATGGGTGACCGTCGGTATGGTGCAATTGCCTGTAGAATTGATGACCCTCGGGCGCCGGTTTGCCATTGTGAGGAATCTAACTGCTTTCATCTTTGCCATTGTGGTGGGTATTATGACAATGCTGATACTGCATATCGTTTAGCGTGGGATGTAGAAAATCGTGAAGAAAATTGGCGGTGAGTGGTATTTTATGAGTGCAGTTTTTCTACTATATATCTTGATATTCTTTGTGGATCGTTCATTGTTCGGAAACAGCATCGGCTTTTTCTTTACTATAATTGTGAGGATCGTGCCGATTTTTCTACTCGTTTTCATTCTTATGACTATTGCTAACCTGTTCATCACTCGGCGTGTTATTGTAAAGTATTTCAGGAAGCGGGGCATTGAAAAATGGTTTTTTGTCATTGGGGCGGGGATTTTGTCTACCGGACCGATCTATCTCTGGTATCCACTCTTGGCTGAACTCAGAGAAAAGGGTGTCAGTTATGGTTATCTGGCGACGTTTCTGTATAACCGGGCGATAAAGGTTCCATTATTGCCGGTTGCTCTTTTCTATTTCGGTCTGAAATACGTAATAGTGCTTACCCTGATGATGATATTTTTTTCGGTTATCCAGGGCATGCTGATCAACAAACTCGTGCCGACTGACTCACGGTTATCAACGTGATCAGAGCAGTTAACCTAGGATCTTTTTTCATGAAATGAGAAAGACCAGATTAGTATCGTGGAATGTGAACGGCCTGAGGGCGGTTTACAAAAAGGATTTCTTAACATGGTTCATGTCGGCGCAGCCGTCCATACTATGTTTGCAGGAAACAAAGGCTTCTGAGGAGCAGATTCCCGAAGAACTGAGACATCTTGCTGGTTACAGCGCGTACTACGTTTCGGCGAAGAAGAAAGGGTACAGCGGAGTAGGTTTGTATACAAGTTCTAGACCGAAAGACATTAAGAAAGGTTTCGGCATAAGAAAATTCGATATCGAGGGGAGAGTGATGATTGCCGATTACGAAGCGTTCCTTCTCTTTAACATCTACTTTCCCAATGGAAAGATGTCTCGCGAACGACTGCAGTACAAACTGGCGTTCTACAAGGCATTCCTGAGTCACGTTAGTGAATTGAAGCAAGCAGGTAAGAGAATCGTCATATGTGGTGACGTGAACACCGCTCATAAGGAAATCGATCTTGCCCGGCCTAAAGAGAACGAGAGAATTTCGGGATTTTTACCTGAAGAACGCGCCTGGATCGACAAGCTCATCGAACGCGGTTTCATCGATACCTTCCGTGTTTTCAACAAAGATGGTGGACACTACACATGGTGGGATTTCAAGACCCGCGCCCGGGAGAGGAATGTTGGCTGGAGGATCGATTACTTCTTCGTAAGTGATAACTTGCGGAAAAACCTCAAGGCCGCTTTTATTATGAAAGATGTCATGGGTTCGGATCATTGTCCCGTCGGTATCGACGTAACAATTTGAGTAAAGGATAATGCTCCGTGTTCGTGGCTGCGTCCTAAGAAATATCATGACCCATTTATGCTATTCTGGTATTCTGGTAATTACCAGAATACGTAAAATGATAAGAAATGAGTCGTTGTGTGTATTCGATAGACCTGTTTGAATAATAAGGAGGCGAGATGAGGACATTCTTGGCGGTTGAGATCCCTGAACATTCGAGGAGGCTGATAGACAATTTCATCCAGATTCAGGCGAAGAGGGAATTGCCCATCAAATGGGTTAGGTTTGAGAACCTTCATATAACGTTGAGATTCCTGGGTGAAATTGATGAGGGCAGGAAGCAGGGAATTCTCCCCGTGGTTGCAGAGGTGGCTAAGGAATACCGTCCCTTTACTGTGCAGCTGGCAGGACTCGGATGCTTTCCCGGTCCGAGAAATCCGCGAGTCTTGTGGGTAGGCGCTAAACAGGGAAGTGAGGAATTGCATGAAATCGCCACCGAACTGGAAAAGGCACTGACGAAAATTGGTTTCAAGGCAGAGCAGCGATTCCACGCTCATTTGACTATAGGTAGAATAAAAAAACACTGTCAGGTGGATGATATTCTGGCACAACCGATATCGAGTGAACCATTCGAGGCAGACTCGATCACGCTTTTCAAATCGACTCTAAGACCCGAGGGACCAATATACGAAGGATTGTACAAATTCACACTAGGGTGATTCAACAGCCTGTTTGCTAGTCCAAATCAAGTTGCTGTTACCCTGTTTGGCTGTGTGAGACGTGAAAGATTTTTTTCCTAAGAAGGCATGTACGCCTTCTTTGTGTTGAATATGCTTCCGAAGATATTAGTATAGATATCGGGGTTCTTCTTCCTTATTTTGGAGAGCATGCCACGCATGGTTTCGCGTCTCGAGTTCTTGTAGTAGGGACAGACATTAGCATGGCTCTTGAGTCCAAGGGCTCGGGCAATTCCCAGGATAGTCTCCTTATCCAGGTAGTAGATTGGTCGTACAAAATAGAATCTCCCATGAACAATCGGCTGTTTGGGCATGAGCGTAGACATTCGGCCGGTGTAGAAGATGTTGAGGAGCAGCGTCTCGACCACATCTTCTTTATGATGAGCTAGGGCTATGTTGAAGGTGTCTAGTTTTCCAGCAAGGTCCAAGAGCCTCTTGCGTCTTTCGCGGGAACAAAAGAAACACTTGTTCTTAACGTCCTTTATTCTTCGATAGATGTTTTGCTTGACGATGGTGTGTGGAATATTATGTTCACTCAAAAGCGGTTTTAACGGTGTCGTGGTCCACCCGGGAAACATCGGATGTATGTGAGCGGCTGTGATGTTCCACGATTGTTGGTAAATCGCGCTATATTCCTGGAGCAGAAACAAAAGCACGAGGCTATCGATACCACCTGAAACCCCGACTAGTATATTAGTATGTTTTTCGAGGACGGCATGACGCCTGATAGCGAATCTTAACGAAGAGAGTCCTGATTTGATCGCTGCCCGCGCGCGTGGTGTCTGCAGGCGGATGTTACCTAAGGACGATTAGTTGCCTTATGGCAACACCCTTACTGGATTCAAGTCGATAGAAATAGACGCCATTAGGCACCAGATTACCTTGTGCATCATCTGCATTCCAGATTACACGGTGGGTACCTTCCAGATAACGATCCTTGGCGATTTGCTTGACCGGTTCACCGATTAGGTTGTAAATAGTGATCGTGAGGTAGAGAGGCTCACTCAGGGTGAAGGCTATTTCTGTGAAGTTATCGACTGGGTTGGGGCGATTCTTGTCAAGCACTATCAGTTCTTCGGCTTTGCGGCCTGATTCAGACACAACCTGTATGCTTTTTGTGATCCGGTTAAAAACCAACAGATTATTGTCTGCTGGATTCGCGAAAATTCTTGATCCACTGGATACGCTTCCGACACCTATTTTACCTTTGTGGTTACCTTCATTGCTCAGGACCATGATCGAGTCCGTGAACAGTATGTACAAGCTGCCCTTGCTATCGGCGCATAAATCGAGAACATTGTCAGAGGCACTGTAGATTAATTTGCTACTATAGCTTTCTGCGTCGGTGAATATGCCGCCAGTCCATGCATAGATTCTGCTGCCGGTGCGTGTGAAGAGTGGAGTGCGTCGGTCAGAATAATCAGCCATTGGGATTAATGCAAAACCGTCCGCGTTGATGCTGATTGAGCCGATTGTCTCAAATGGTGTGGTGAAAACTAGTCTATTTGGTTCAAGCACAGCGATTCCTGGGTTACCATTATTTGATAATGCACTCATTTGGGTGGGGTTATCGAAGTCGAGCCCGGTTACGACCACGTTTTCTTCATTGCCTCTTGTGTAGGTTAGGAGTCGGTTTCTGTTGTCTACATAATAAACATCATCGCCGAAAACAGCGAGTGCTCTTACATTGCTTGCCTCTCGGGAGAGCAAAGTATTCCCGCTCTTTGCGTCGATTCTCGAGATTGCCGAAGGAGAGAGAACCCAGATCTCTCCGTTATTACTTATCGCCAGGTCAGTGACCCGACTGATTCTGGAAAGTGCGATTTCCTCGCTGAAATGCCAGGCACCCCAGGCCCAGCATATAACAAAAAGCAAGACGCTTAATCGTCTCATAGACCTCCTTGTTATATGACGTTCTGTCTTTCATACTTAATTATAGGCATTATATTGAAATTGTCAATAGTTGATTTTGCCACATCTACACGCATAAGAGGCAAAACGTAAGAAAATGCGGAGGATTTTGTGTGAAATATGTGAAAGGGGGTAGATGAAGAGATTATTGACTTGTCTACGTTTCTGTATATCATAGACCTATGATAGCTCAGAAGCGAGTTTTTAGCGGCATTCAGCCGTCGGGTAGGTTGCATGTCGGTAATTATGTTGGGGCCATGCGCAAGATGATTTCGCTGCAGGATGAATATTACTGCATATACGGCATAGTTGATTATCACGCAATGACGGTGCGCTTTGACCCGAAGGAGATGGAGGAAAGCATATTCGACTGCGCAGTGGACTACATGGCAGCCGGTATTGATCCTACCAAGAGTGTGTTGATGGTCCAGTCTACGGTATCGCAGCACACTGAGTTGGCGTGGATTCTGAACACAATCACTCCCATTTCCTGGCTGCTAAGAGTTCCAACTTTCAAAGAGAAGCGTCAACAGAATCCGGATTACGTGAACATGGGTCTGCTCGACTATCCCGTATTAATGGCTTCCGATATCATAGTCTACAAAGCAGAGGTTGTGCCTGTAGGTGATGATCAGCTTCCCCATCTGGAATTAACGCGTGAGATCGTGAGGCGATTCAATTCGCTGTTCGGGTATACTTTTCCCGAACCTAAGGCAATGCTGGGCGAGGTCACAAGGATTTTGGGCCTTGACGGCAATTTCAAGATGAGTAAATCGTTGGACAATTGTATATACCTAGACGAGTCCAAAGACGAGATTTGGAAGAAGTTATCTACCGCGGTAACTGATGTTCGAAGAAAAAGGAAAACGGATCCTGGAAACCCAGAGGATTGTAACATATTCACAATGCATAAGGCATTTTCCAAGAAAGGGGACATTGATTATTGCGCTCACGAGTGTTGTGTTGCGGGCATTGGTTGTTTAGACTGCAAGAAGATTCTGCTGGAGAATATGTACAAAGAATTGGAACCGATTCAAAAGAAACGCCATGAATTGAGTTGTAATAGGGAGCATGTCTATGACATCCTAAAACAGGGGCAGAAGAGAGCGGAAGAGATAGCCGTCGAGACGATGAGCGATGTCCATGCTAAAATAGGTGTTAAATCCTTTCATTAGACACACGATACGCACGTACCGCAATACGGATCAATACATACGAGTTATTATCTAGAATAGAATATTTGGGATTTGTTTCAGAACGGTTTCACTTCGTCGTCAAACAGTGAAACCACCACGGATTGACCCATCAATTCGAGTGAGACGGAAAGTCTTCTTTTCTTACGGTCTTCTTTGACAAGAATCCCAATCGCTCCGGTAAGGGGTCCTGATATTACCTGTACCCTTGCACCGACATGCAGAAAGGGAAGAGGGTAGATATTCCTGTCACTTCTGATGAAGATCTTTATCGAATTTATGTCTTCATCAGGAATTGCTGTTGGTCGACCATTTCCACAGATACGTGCGAGACCAGGTGTGCGAAACACCTTCATCCAGGTGTCTCTTATTTCATCCAATTCGATGAATAGATAATTCCTGAACAGTGGTCTTTTGATAAGAATTTTACGGTTGTTGCGTCGGCTGGGAACAATGATCTCCGGTAGAAAGGTGTTGATCCCTTTATCATGGAGTATCTTATTCACGACGCGTTCGTGATTGCATTTGGTATATCCTGCGTACCAGCTCATGTCATCATTCCTCTTTTATTATAATTGCAATCACTTTTTTGTCAAGGCCAGTACAGTATGCAGGTTAAGCAAGATGACCCTGCTTGCGATACCAATCTATTGTTTCGACGATACCGCGGTCAAATGAATAGCGCGGTGTGAATCCGATCTCTTTGTTTATACTTGCACTGCTGCAAACCCAGTACTGGCATGCGAGCTCGCGGATCTTGTCGCGGGTGACTAGTTTTTTCTCAGGCGAAAGGAAAACATCGTTCAACAGACCAATGAACAAGGCAATGGAAGCCGGTATCCGTATTTTCAAAGTCCTTCTGTTCAAGGTGGCAGCAATTGTGTCGAGGATGGAATCGAAGGAGTAACAATGCCCGTCGTTTGCAAAGTGAATTTTGTTTGCGAAATGGTTCTTCTCAATGATCTTGATGATAATATTAACCAAATCCTTCACATATATGAGGTTCATGTACTTTGGGCCGAATCCGATTACAGGGCAGAAACCTCGATGTAACAGTTTGATATACGTTAGTATTTCTTTGTCATGAGGACCGTACACCGAGACTGGTCTGAGAATGGTGAAGGATAACCCGCTCTTGATGATTAAGTCTTCGGCCAGGCTCTTTGTTTGGCCGTAAGCAGAAATTGGTTTTGCTTGTTCACGTTCCTGCATTGGTTGGTTACGGGAGGATGGCCCATAGGCGGCGTGCGAGCTTAGATAGAGAATTCTTTGTACGTTCTTTTCGAGCATTGCATTTATCAGGTGCGCGGTACCCTCAGTGTTGGTCCTGTAGAATTGCCAATAGTTCTGTCCCATTGTCTTGGCGGCACAGTGAATTACGATGTCGATGTTATCCAATGATTCGGCTATTCCACGGTTGCTTTCAAGATCGCCATAAAGAATCCTAATGTTAGGGTTATCCTTGAACAGTTCGATATTTGAAGTGGGGCGGACTAGTATGGTGACGCGGTATTTTTGTATCAGCTCAAGAACTAGATTCTTGCCCACGAAACCACTGGCACCGACGACCAGTATTCTCTTTTGTTTCAATAGTCTTCTCCTAGTCTTGCGCTCTGTCATCGGAGCGATATTGCGGTTTTGCCTTCATGGTATTTTAGTATTACAATATCGGTGGCAGCACTGTGATGTGCTGCCACCCGTAGATTCTGGCTCAGGTGTTATGTTTCCGTTTCGCCCTAAGACCTGCTAAGAATGATTATTCCTAAAACTGATAGGAAAGGGAAAACTTACGGTTTGTCGTTGAGAATTCGTAGATATTCTGATCTACCCCGACATCAAAAGAGAATCCGCCGGCTTTAATTCCTCCACCATATGTGAAGCCGGTTCTTTTTCCTTCAGTATCGTGGAAATATCCAGCTCTTAACTTGATGAAATTGTAATAGTCGACTTCTAGGCCGACGCCTTTCCATGCCTCAGTAAATTCATAGCCCAGATTCTCGAAGAAAGAATTGGTTTCGTCGGCAAACATACCGACCAGTATCTTTGTAACATCAGCGGTCAATGCAACACGCAATACTCTGGAATTAATCGGCTGTAACCGTAACCCTAGTCTAAGAGTGTACGGAAGTGGATCAGATGAACCACTCTCTGTATAGCTGATATTTGGTCCGATGTTTTGCAGGGCTGCCCCGACAGACAATAATGACCACGGTTTGTATAGGACGCCGGTATCAAAACCATATGTCAGACCGGTACCTCCCATATCAATACCCAATTCGGGCATTCTTTCCCAGACCCAGTCGGGGACAAGGTAAGAATAGATTAGTTTCCAGCCGACGCCTAGCCCTAGATTTGGACCCAACTTAAATCCATAATTTAGACCTACGGATAAATCGAATGTCGTATATTCGCCGAGATAAACGCCCAATGAATTCCGGACCTCAGTTTTGCCGGTTGTGAGATATATTACATTAAGTCCGAATGTTCCAATTGAATACGATTTAGTGACACCCGCATATTCGTAATACATGTCCGGCTGCAAACCCGATAGCCATGGTGCGTGCTGCAACGCGATTACGGTCTGGTCTACGAATGCAAGACCAGCCTGGTTGTAATAACAAGCAGTAGCGTCATCGGCCACTGCCGAAAATGCGCCACTCAGTGCGGTCGCTCTCGCTCCTGGCCAAATCAGAAGGAATACCGCACCAGGACGCTGCCCAGCACCAGCAAGGAGTGCTGAAAACAGAACAAGGATGAGAATAACCTTACGCATACAAAACCTCCAAACATGCTTTAGTCTATGATTATATGTAAATGTCACGTGATGTCAAGCTATCTGACGCGATGCCGAACTGGACAAATAGGGGCTTGCATATATGCGTTGCGTGATTTCAATCAATGGTTGATACGAAAAGAATCTATTGCCTTTTAGTGTTGGCCCGAGACGGACAAATCTTCTAAAACTATGGACTTCGGACCCAGATAGCGGCCGTCGAAGACACGGTCATTAGTGAAATAAGCACGCTGCATTGCCTCGAGAAGATTACCACTTATTGAACCACCTTTGACAGGTGTTTTTTTGCCTTTTTTCACGTGATAACCGAATCGAATTTCAGCAACGAAGTCACCGGTGACTGGATCCGGGGTTAGGTCAGAGAATTGAACGATGTCGTAGTAGTCCTGTGAGTCGAACGTCGAATTGGTGACCGGTTCGATGACTAGATTCTTGAAGCCTCCGGTCGGCTCTACCCCGAGGTAATCAGCATAGCGTTTTGTCGTCCAATACTTCTTGAAGACTCCATGGTCGATTATCGTGTGCTCCTGGCCTGGGATGCCATCGTCATCAAACGGGTCTGAGTAGATGCCGTAGGGGAGAATGCCGCTGCTCTTCAGGATGAATGTATTAACGGATTTCTCGACGATACTCTCGTCCAGTTGAAAACGACTGATTGCCTGGTCCTTGGCCCGACCAGAACTATGAAAAATGACCGGGTCCATCAGGTCATAGATGTCGGTTGAACGGAAAGCGACTGCTGCTTTTCCGTTCTTGGGTAGTTGGACATTGAGCATGTCGCGGGCGTACTCTTTGTACTCGCTCAGACGTTGCGCCAGGCGCAAGCCGTCAATGGACCGTGCTTCAATCTGGAAATTTAGCTCCTGTTCGCGGTTCGCTTGGCTGCTGATGAGCGTTACGTCGATTTCGATTAATCCCTTTACCTTACTGACCTCAATACCGGTCGAAGTCGTCAGTGTCACCTCTGATTTCGTTAGATATATCTCGGAACTCGAGAGGTAGACATGTTTTCCCTTGCTGCTATTGTATAGTGTCTCGGCCAACTGTCCGCCGATTTGTCCTGGGTCGGATAACTTCGGATCTAATACTTCAACAGTAGAGATACTCGTGGATTCCATAAGACCATAATACCGATTCTCAATCATGATGCACGCAGATTTCGCCTGTTCCAGATAAAAACTTAAATCGTCGCTTGGTTTGAATACGAATGTGTACTCTCCACGAAGCTTCTCCCCATCTTTTCTGTGGTCTGCATAGACGGTGATTTCATAATAATGACTCTCAACGGTGCGTCTTGCCTCAACGCAATCCTTCAACAGGTATAGCTGATGCTCTTTGGAGTTAACCTCGATTATTTTGTAGTCATCGAAGCCAAAATCAAGTATCCTAGTTTTAATCTCTTGTATCATCCTAAACGTACCCGGGTTCGAATGTGCGGACCTCCGCTAGAAATGGGAATGTATTCCTTGTAACCCTTGCCACAAAAACCTAAGTCAACTTTGAAGTCATTACTCACCATTGAGATATCTTTGAGAAGATCAGGCACAAAACCGGTTATGCCGAGGGGTGAGAATATCCGGTCGGTCACCTTACCGTTCTTGATTTCTTTTCCATATAATGCTAAGATTTGTATACCCCAGCCCTTTGGATCCTCCATACCGCTCAGTCCTTTGATCAAGTAAATCCCATTCTTGACCGACGAGATGATTTCATCAGGGCTGTCGGTTCCGGGTTTGAAAAATGTATTCGACATTCTCGTGTAGATTTTTCTCTCAAAAGATTCCCGGCGTCCATTAGCAGTTGCCGGCAATTTTAGTACCAACCTTGCGTATTCGCTCGTAAGACCTTGAACAAACCTGCCGTCCCGGATAATGTATGTGGGTTGAGCCACACGCCCTTCGTCATCTATGAAATAAGAACCATAGGCCCCGGGCAGTGTTGGATCATCAATGATGTTGACCAGCGGCGACGCAATGATCTTGCCTAAATAATCTCTTGAACGGGCTCGGTTCTTGAGGTACATGTCGGTTTCCACACCATGACCAAAGGCTTCGTGAGCGATTAGCCCGGCGATTTCCGGCGTTGCGACTATGTCATAGAAATTGGGCTCAATCTTTTCCGCCTGCAAAAGCCGGTTGGCGCTTGCGATTAGTTCTTCAACTTGTTCGTCTGTTATCTCCACTAATTCCAAGCCGCCGGTTCCGCCTACTGACAGATAGTCATACTTCAGATCGTTACCGGCTGACACGTATACGGTGAGGTAATGAGACACATGTCTCAATCGTTCACGCGTTATGCTGCCGCGGCTGATAAGAGTCTTGTCATCCAAAGCCTCGGAATAGGAGATCATACAGTTTACCACGTTCTTACCCGAGAGTATCTTCGCCCTGCGCTGCCGATAGATATCGATTTTCTCCATGAGGGATAGGTCATCAGGGTTGATTTTCTCTTGTGTTTTGAAAGTGTTGCTCCCTGATGCAGGAACGTCGATTTCATATTTGACGTCTCTCACGGTGGCCTTATCTATCGCCGTGCGACAAAACTTGGCAAGATGGTCTTTTTCGAGTATATCCGTGGCGAATTCTTCAAAATAAGCACCGTTAAATATAGACAGCACAAAACCGGTATTACTCCTCGCTGATGAGAGGCGCTCATTTTTTTTGTCGAAATCTATGTCGATGCCGCGGTTGGTGAAGAAGGTTGCGAGCGCACAGGGGAATTTTCTCTCCGCCTCTCGGATGATGCTTTGCGCGAGCGTGGTTAAAGCTGTATCCATTGGATATTATAGCCAGATTCCTGTGCTGGTCAACGAAGGAATGCTCGAGATTCTGCATTTCGGCGCTCACGTTCTTCGCTTAAGAAACGGTCGTTTATCGCACGATAGTCATCTGCTACCAATTCAGAGTATAGTATGAAGACAATCCTGTCACCGAGTTAAGGCGTCTTTCTTCCAGTATCCAGTTATGGTTCGAGTGAGTCCGCCTGAGGCGGGCGAATCGAGAACCTGCATAGCCGAGTCGTTGGCGTGTCCGCCTAAGGAGAGAGGCTGACAAAACCTGCCAACGCAATCTCCAGTGTCAAATTCTCAGATTCGAGACTACTCTATCCAAGGTCTGTTAACAATCAAAAAAAAAACACCACCCTTGTGGTTAGGTAAATTACTCTTATAATATGGTGAGTCGAAGCAAGGAGCGTACATAGGGTATATTGTAACAGCATAGACATGTCTATCCACACTCGCTGAGATTGATTCGGTCCGGACCCCTCCACAGTAATACGTTGGTGGAGATTGGAACAGGGTCATGGAGAAAAGTATAAAGCTCTTACAAGGGGGCCGGGGTTTGTATTGACATAGTGTCTTAGGTATAGTAATATTAACTATAGTAGGAGTCAGCAATGAAAGTATCAGTAAAAATGCTGGTTGCTTTGTTCTTCGTAGTATCCATAGGTTGGAGTTACTGGTACGGCACCGTCTACTGGAAAGACGGCGGTAACGTCGGCAGGGACTGCAAAGTAACTGCGCATGGTGTCGACACTACCGATGTCGTAGTCTATACTGGTTCCCAAGGTGAATATGTTTTGCACGACCAAGATGGCATGGCACCGGGCAAAACCTACGATCCAGTTCGAGGACAGAAAGATAGAGAGGGTGAAACATGGACTGGAGTTGTAGACGGCGAGACTTACTACACCTATCCTAACAAAGAGAAGGACATTACGTTAAATCCGCCTGAAGAGAATCCGTCGAAATGAAACAAATAGCCTGGGCAGGGATTATCCTGCCCAGGCGGTAGAACTTTATGGGTATTATCCTTTTCCTCTTGATTTCTAATAATGTCGCGTTTGAGCATCTTCCTAGTCCGTTTATCGCTGAAGAATTCATGGATGTGAAGAGAGTCGACTCCTTACTCTATTTTGTGACCGAAAGAGGGCTGGAGATTTTCAGCTGGCATTCCGGTAATCCGCAACGTATCTCAAGGTACGCCACTGAGGGATGGGCTGAAGGTGTTTATGTTGTGGGCGATTACGCTTATATAGCTGATCATTATAATGGACTTTGCATTGTCAGTGTTTCAGATCCAGCTACACCAGCATTGATAGGCAATTGCGATACACCGGGCAAAGCACTTGATGTTGTGGTCAGCAATACTTATGCTTATCTTGCTGATCAAGAAAATGGATTAGTGATAGTGGATGTATCCAATCCTAGCGTACCTTACCTTGCCGGTCAATGCTCGGGAATCGGTCATACCTATGCTGTTACACTTGCGGATACATTGGTATATACAGGTGTATGCAACAGCGCTCTGAAAATAATCGATGTCTCCGATCCAGCATATCCGCATGTAGTAGGGCAATTTCCTCCTGGTGAGTTTGTTTATGGAATCGATGCATGCATTGATGATACTCTCGCGTATATAAATTGTGGGTTTTGGTCAGGAGCAATTATACATTTTGCTGTAGTCAATGTAAAGGAACCCACTAATCCACTTTATGTAGCAGGATTAGCAATACCTGCGACAAATAGGGGGTTAGAAAAGGTGGGCAACAGCATTTACACAAATACTCAGGATCATGGTATTCACATTATTGACGTTACCGAGCCAACAGCACCATTTGTTACAGGATGTTATGATGAGACTCGTTGGTTTGGGGTAGGATTTATGGCTGACGATACTTTGCTGTTGGCGACCCATTTCTTGGAAGGCTTTTCCATCGCGGATATCCGTGACCGTCAGAAACCCGTGACTCTGTATAAACATGAGAATATAGTGTGGGAAACTATGGCTTTTGATGACGATCACGACTATTCTTATTTTTCTGGCAATATTGAAGAAAATGATCAGTTCTGGCATTCGGTGCTTAAAATTGCTGATGTCTCAGATCCATCAATACCTGTGGTCTGTGGTGAACTCTATAGTACTGGGAGATGTTACTTGTACAGAGGATCGGCGGACTACCCTTACATTGTCTACACTATACAACGCCATGATTCGTCTTTTATTGCAGTTACTGATGTTTCTGATCCATATACACCTGAATTGACAAGATTTGTTGAAGGAAACGGTGTGCTTGAATTATGTTCAACTTATCTTTACTGCTTAGACGGAAGGAAATTGAAGATTGCTGATATTGATCATCCGTCGTTCTGGGTGGATTCCCTGGTAATACCCGCTGACGGCTACGACATTTGTATAATGGATACGCTTGCTTACGTGACCGTGAGAGATTCGCTCTTAATTCTTAGCCTCCTCTCGGGTAACCAACTGGGTTATTGCTATCATGGAAGGCCGCGCGCCATTCGAATTTCAACAGATTTTCCTTATCTAGCAGTACCCTATACGCCGTTTCCTGGAAGCAGCTTTGGATTCTTGCTGTTTGATGTCAGTAATCCTGTGTCGCCATCTTTGTTATTTGATACCCTCATTTATGAAGAACCAATAGATAGTATAGCATTATACACCGTGGCCTGTGAAATAAAAGACACACTGTTGTTCTTCTGTCGTACTGGCTATGGTTTTGATATTTGGAACATCAGTAATCCTGATTCCATTTATCGTATAGCAAACCAAGAAACCCCGTACTGTGCACTGTCAGTTCATCTCAAGGATGATGTGGTTTTCGTAGAAGATATGCGCAGCATTGAGCTATACCGTGCAATTGGACTTGGTATTGAAGAGAGCAGTTTTACAGAAACACGAATGAAAGAATCTTCTTTTGAAGCCATGCCTAATCCGTTCATGGCTGAAACTAAAATCAAATATTGCCTGCTAGAAAGAGCATACGAGCTGGAAGATAGGTGTGTCTCGGTTGAACTAAAGATCTACGATGTTTCGGGTCGCGTCGTAAGAGATTTTTTGCTGCCAGTAAGCAGCTTACAATTATCTGTCTCGGTCACTTGGGACGGCACAGATGATTGTGGCAATAGACTACCCCAAGGGGTATATTTCATAAAATTAGAGACCGAAAGAGGTGCATGCAGAGAAAAAGTAGTGTTATTGAGATAGGAGGATGAATCAAAGCCAGAGTACTGCCACTATTGTTGTCAGTAGCAAACTTAGCTTTGGGCCAGGTCGATACGGTTTGGACTAACCATTATAACGGGCTTGGTAATGATATAGATGTACCTTGCGCAGTTGCTGTAGATTATGGTGGCAATGTCTATGTCACAGGTTCAAGTATGGGTGCCAGTTCCTTTGAAGATTATGCAACAATAAAGTACAATTCCTCAGGTGGCTCAATCTGGGAGAGCCGGTATGATGGTATCTGGGGTGGAAGTGATTATCCCATTGGACTCATGATCCACGAGGGTGTCAACATATACGTCTCTGGTTCCAGTATGGGACTGGATGCGACGTACGATTATGTTACCATTAAGTACGACGATGACGGAGATACACTATGGGTGAGAACATTGAATGGCCTGTGGGGTGATCACGATTATGTGTCAGGATTTGTGGGTGACACAATCGGCAGTATATACGTGACCGGCACCACGCGCTATCCTTGGATCGGTCTCAATTATATGACGGTCAAATATGATGTGCAGGGCGACACGAACTGGGTAAGGGTATTCAATCATAGTGCCGATAAAGACGATTCGGCAACTGCCCTCGCAGTCGATGATGCGGGTAGAGTCTATATTACTGGTCGGAGTTGGGATTACACCACACGAGATGACTACGCAACGGTCAAATACGACGCAGACGGTACTGAAGAATGGGTATCCAGATACAACGGCTTTGCCGATAGTACCGACGTTGCCCGGGCAATCGTCGTAGCTGATAATGGTGATGTCTATGTTACTGGTGAGAGTTGGACCGCCAGCTTTGGCTACGACATAGTCACCGTCAAATATGACAGCAATGGTGATACCATTTGGACGAGAATCTACAACGGTCCAGCCAATGAAGGTGATTATCCGACAGCATTGCTCTTGGACGATTCGGGTAATCTGTATGTCGTGGGTTACTCAAGGGCAGCCAATGTTGACTACTGCATTATAAAATACAATAGCGATGGTGATGAGTTGTGGGTTGCTTACTATAATGGTACTGGGAATGGTGCCGATTTCGCTTATGCTGCAGTACTTGATGATAGCAACGACATTTATGTGACTGGTGCTAGCTTTGGCGTTGGGACGCTACTCGACTACGCAACTGTGAAATATGACACGGATGGTAATGAAAAATGGGTCGCGCGGTACGCCGGAATCACCGGCGCCAGTTTCGATAGGGCATATGACATAGCCGTAGACGCAGCTGGTTACGTCTATGTCACTGGTGAGAGTGGCATCGGTTCAAACGTCGACTATGTGACGATCAAATACTCGCAGGGCACAGGAATAGAGGAACTGGCAGTTAATAATGTGGTCTTGTCGCTGAACATCCGGGGAACGGTCTTTCGAGATAAGATCGAGATTGAGTATGGCGTCAAAAAACCAACCTGTATTTCGTTAGAGGTCTATGATATTCAGGGCAGGTTAATCAAGCAGCTTGTTGAGAATCAGAAACAGCACAGTCATAATGTAGTGCAGTGGTCAGGAATGGATGAATGCGGAAGGAATTCACCTGCAGGTATCTATCTAGTTAGATTGAAGAATTCGTGTTACTCGATAACCAAGAAGATTGTAAAATTATAACACGAACCCTCAGAAATACCAGCCGGACGTTACTTAATCTGCATCCGCATTTTTTGAATCAAATAAGCGAGGCCATTTTGCCAAAGCGCACAGTAATTGAAAAAGCCATGGAATGACAGAAGCCCCTCGGTTCCGTCGCATTTCCCTCAAATACGCATTGAGATCTTCCAGAATAAGATAAACCATAGACTTCATCCCTGTAAGATTGACATCACGCGTATTGTTTCTATAATCATTTATGAGGCGCAAAGGGCGGGTGATCGACGTCAGTAATTCACGGGCAACGGTCTGCTTTCACCCAGCTGAGGCTTGTGAGACGTGTGAAGCCAGTAAACTGTGTCATGCTGCAGGTAAGAGCCAGACAGTTGTGGTTGAGAATAATATGGGTGCACATATTGATGACGAAGTATACGTGGAACAAGCACCTGGCATCGGACTGCTGTCGGCATTTTTGGTATTTGGCTTACCCGTTGCCCTGGCATTGGTCGGCCTAATCATCGGCGCTAGATGGGGCCAGACAGGTTCTCTTCTGATAGGCGTATTCGGCTTTGGTGCAGGTCTCGTAATCGCTAAACTCGTCGATAACAAACTCATCCACAAGTCCTTATTTCTGCCCAGAATAGCAGAAATAGTAGAAAAAGAAGAAGGTTCTTGACTTTTAGGCAGTAGGGGGTATAATACCACGATGGAGGTCAGATGCTAGCAACAATTATTTCATTGATCGCAACGGTTGGCTTTGAGTTTTTATCGGTTGACCCGGTTGCCCAAAGGACCGGTATGGGCTATGCATTGCATGGTGATGGCTACGACGTGCACTACAATCCGGGTGGGTTGGCTTTTTCAGATAATACGCATTATTCAATTTCCTACCTTAATTACTTTGATGGGACGCACTTCGGTTACTTGGGTTATGAGCGCAGTCAGCTCGGTGTGGGTCTCAGATATTTCTACAGTGGCAGTATGAAGAAGGTCGATGAGCTGGAACAAGAATACGGTACCTTTGGTGTCTACCATATTGATATCAATGTGGGAAAGGGTTTTGTCTATAAGAGCTTTGGTCTCGGTGTATCAATAAAGGGCGCTTATGCCAGCATCGATACGCTCAACGCGATCGGGATTGGTGCTGATATCGGTGCCATGTACAGAATACCCGAACCAGATATTCATGTGGGACTGTCCGTCAAGAACATTGGTTATGGTGTCAAACCTTTCATAGAATCGCGGGAGACGTTTCCCTATGAAATCACGCTCAGCGCGGCCAAGATTATGGATGTAGGCTGGTTTGGCCTGGACTTAGTGAAACCCGCGTTGCTCGGCTTCGGAGTGAGATTCGGTGGTGCTTATTATGTTAATCCTATCTTGCACCTGAAAGCATCTTACAGTACATTGCTTTCTGCGATAAGGACTGAAGGTCTCGGTTTCCTTGCTGGTCTTACCGTTGGCTTGGGTGTAAGAAAAGACAGGCTTTTGGTCAACTATTCTTATTCACCTTATTTCGACCTTGGTGGGGGGCACCGCATATCTATTAGCTTCGGAGGCTAGATGTCAAGGGGTGCCGCCTCGGTAATTGTTCTTTTTCTGACATTACTCCTGACCGCATTTCTGGTCTTTAGTCCCCGGTTCTTTTCTCAGAAAAATGCGCAGAATTCGGAGTTGTTCAAGGAGTTGTTGGTGAAAAGATTCACAAGCCTGGGTAATTCTGTGGCTCACTCCTCATTCGTGGAGGATGCTGTCATAATGGGCGAGGAGGCAAATCTCATTGAAATCATCACGCGGTTGCGAAGAGACGAACCTGAAATTAGGTTCATTCACATCACCGATGCTGAAAACAAGGTTCTTGCCTCAAGTGATTCGACAATGGTAGGTAAGGTGTTTGACACGAAGATCCTGGCTACGGGTTCCAATGCGGTGAGGGAAACAAGTGGTTCGTATGAAGGCGGATTCAGCATTGATATCGGCAAGATGAAAGTCGGTGCCTTATACTTCGGAGCGAATCCGCGTATGTCGGCAGTGCAATTGCCAAGCGACGTAAATCCATTAGCGATCATCGTTGGTATTGTGTTTGCAATCATTGCATTTTTTGTAACGCTGGTGTCGGGACGCAGAATAAGGACAAAGTTGATTGATGAAATGAACAGGCACCAGGAGGAAATGTTCTCGCCTAAGATCGAGAGCCTGAAGAAAGCACAGAATGAAGCACAGAACAGACTAAACGAAGTCAACGACCAGATTAAGAATGCAGAGTTAGAGATGCAAAGATTCAGTGAAGAATACGAGTTGCAGAAAAGGGAGGCCGAGAGTAATCCTCTTGTTCAGTCGGTTGAGAAGCTGAAGGCGGCCGAAGTCAACTTGATAAAACGGCTTGACGATTTGAAGGAAGAGGAGGCCCAGTTGAATACGGAGATCAGCCTGCTTTCACAAAAGCGAGAAGAGGTACTGAGTGCATTGGAAGTCGAGAAGAAGGAAGAAAGAACTCTGCACGAGAAATTGGATCTAATAAAGAAGAAAATACTCCATCTGGAAACACCAGGCAAATAACCATAACTTGACTATCACTGATTTCAAACAAAGGCTCGCCGCAAGTCAGACATTACACGATGTCACTTAACGAGTATTCAGAATTATGAAAAGCCAGTTCGTGGATGAATTGAGAGCCGGGCAGACCGTTAAGGAGACGTTCGTACTCTCAAAAAAAATCATGAAGGATAAGAAGGATGGCGGCGGATTCTATGCCATCCTGGAATTCTCTGACCGAAGTGGCAGCATTGATGGCATTTCTTGGGATGGCGAAAACCTCAGCCACATTTCAGTTGGCGACTTTGTTTTCATTACCGGGAACGTCAATGAATATGGTGGTCGGCTACAGGTTGTAGTCAATGCAATCAGTCGCGTCGAGGATGAGGAAATTGACGCCAAGGACTTTCTACCTCAATATACCGGAGACATTGACGAAGTATTGACGGATATTGAAGGTTTTAAGGCGAAGGTCAAGGATGTTCATCTGCGGAGGTTGTTAGATACCTTTTTTGAAGACAGTGACTTTGTTGAACGGTTTCGTCTAGCACCGGCCGCGAAAAGGGTACATCATGCATATCTGGGTGGCTTGGCCGTACATACCTTGAGTGTTCTGCGGCTGCTGGAGAACATTCGCTCGGTTTATGAGTTTGTAAACTCAGATCTACTCATAACGGCTGGTATCCTGCACGATATTGGCAAGATATATGAATATGAATACAAGAAAAATATTGACCTCTCTAATCGGGGGAGGTTGCTTGGCCACATCGTGATTGGCAGTGAAATGGTGGCTGAGCGGATTGCTCGGATGCCTGGTTTTCCCGAAGATCTGAAGTTAAAACTGATGCACATGATTCTCTCCCACCATGGTGAGACAGAATGGGGTTCGCCGAAACAGCCGTTGTTCCCTGAAGCTTTGATTCTTCATTTTGTCGATAATCTTGACGCTAAGGTTGAAATGATGAAGCAGGCATTTGAAAAACATCGGGGTAAGAACAGACAATGGAGTGACTACCATCCCTACTTGGAAAGAGAAATATATCTTGGAGAAGAGTGATGAAGGCATTCAGCGCTGAACGATTATGAAGATAAAAGAAATCAAGATGTACGGCTTCAAATCCTTTCGTGAAGAAACAAAGGTATTGTTGAACACCGGCATAACGGCCTTCGTGGGACCGAACGGGAGCGGTAAATCAAACATTTTCGACGCGCTGAGGTGGGTGTTCGGTGAACAGAGTATGAAGGCGCTGCGCTGTGAAAGAATTGAGGATTTGGTATACATGTCCTCGGATACTAAGGAAGACGCAAACTTCACCGAAGTTGCGGTCACCATCGATAATGAAGACTACTTTCCACAATTTGGCAGCGAGTTTGAAATAAAGAGACGTTTCTATAGAACCGGTGATAGTGAGTTCTTCTTGAATCGGGTGAAGTGTCGTCTGCAGGACATCCAGGCTCTTTTCTTGAACTCCGGTGCACTCACTTACTCTTTCTTGGAACTGGCCGAAGTTGAGCGTATAATACATGGCGACACGAAGGAGATGTTTGATGATGTTGCCGGTATTTTGAAATACCAGGAACGAAAAGAGCAGACCAAGCGGCGCTTGGATGCTACTGAACAGGATCTGTTGCGTCTTGAAGATATAATCGCCGAAATGCGACGCGGATTAAGGGGTCTTAGAAGACAGGTGCGGCAAGCCAGTTTGTACAATGAATTGAGGACCGAGTACAAGCACCTGATGCTCTACATAATGGCGAACGATTACCAGGCGACACTGCGGGATATCGAAACTGTTCAAGCTGAAATTGACGGTAAAGAAACCGAAAGACAGGCGGTGCTGCAGGCGATAAAGCAGCTGGAAAAGGAACGTGAGGAATTGAAATCGGCGATAGAGTGTGCGGAGACTGAGAAGAAGAGTAGTTTGGCGCAGATAATGGAATTGAATAGAGCGATTGAGGTTCTTCAAAATCGGATTACCGACGAAGAGGCGGAAGTAACGAATAAGACTATTTTGTCGGAAAGAGTACTTACCAGCATCAAAGAGAAACAGGAGCTGGTGAATAGTAATAAGAGGCGGGTAACCGAATTAGAGAATGAAAGAAATGAGGTTAATGCCAAAATCGACAGTGCACAATCGGAAATCACCGAGTTACAGACAACTCTCGATGCTGAGCATCAGAAATATTTCTCATTGGAGAAAAGCCTGAAGGATAATGAAGGTAAGATTGTGAAGGCTGTCAACAGGGTAGTAGGTGCAAAAAGTGACGTCGCAAAGCTAAGGTACGATAAAGACAATAAGGAAAACATATTGTCACACACCGCTGAGGAATTGGCCACGCATAAGGATAAGATGGAGAAGGTGAGCCGTCTAAAGAAAGAATTGGAGAAAGATCTCGACGAGATCATTGCGCAGCAGAATGGTGCTGATGACCGTTTGAAAAACATGCACGAGAAGGCTGATGAGCTTGAGGCGCGTTTGCACGAGATGGAAGATGATTTGAAAAAACGAAATGATTCGATGGCCGACTGTAGGATTATGATTGATACATTGAAGCATAGACTCCAGACTGAGGGGAAGAAGAAAATCTCGGAGAAATTCGGAGACGGCTTGGCCGGGATGTTCAAGGACAGTATCGATGTGGCTTCGGGATATGAGTCCGTTGTGGATATCTGCCTTAGTGATCTTTTGAGTTTCTATTTATTGAAGGAGTACAAGCCTGAAGATTTTTCGAATTGTCCTGATGGTCGTTTTGGCTTTATCCCCATGAAAAGCAAGAAGACATCTGATGAACAAACTGAATTGAAGGGCGCTACACCGATTGTGCGATTTGTGAAATTCATAACCGCAGAAAGCATACTAAAGCGATATGTGCAGAATTACTTTCTCGTTGATGACCACAATAAGGCAGATGAGCTTTCCTCAAAGTACCCAGCGTACGGGTTTGTCACGGCTGATGGAATACTGTTCAAGGACGGCACGATTGTTGTGGAGAAGGGTGAGGTTGGATATTTCAAGATCAAGCAAAGCCATGAAGAGTACAAACAGCAACTGGAATCACTTCGTAATGAAGTCTTGTTTATAACCGAAGATAGGCAGCGATTGAATGAAGAGATTGAACAAGTGAAGCAGGATATCGAGGAGACAAGAAATCAGCTTTTTGCGATAAATGTAAGAAAATCCGAATGCTCACTAAGATTACAGGAGTCGACTAAAGAGATCGAGCAGAAGACATTGGAGTGGAGTAATGCGAAGGCTGATCAGGAGAGTATGCTCAAGGATAATGAAGCAATCGCTGCAAAAATAAAGACGATGGAGCAGAGCATCGAGCAACTGGAGAGTGAGAAAGAAGCAAGAGAACAGGAGAGCCAGAGGCTTGCCGCAGAAATGACTAAACTCAGGGCCCAGATGGATGATATGAATGCCGTCTTGAACCGATCGACGACCGAAACGGCCGTCCTGGATGGAAGAAAAAACATTATCACGCAATCCATTGGAAAATTGCATAGCGAGATAAACGGCGCAGAAGCCGAGATTCGCGCGCTGCGGGAAGAATCTCTGCCGACCAATATCGCCCATCTCACAGAAAGTATCAGTACACTGAAGCATGAACTCAGCCAGAAAAGACAAAAAAAATCAGCATATGAAGCGAAGTTGCCCGATCAACTGCTGGAAGAGTACAGCAAGCGGCAAGGTTTGGTATACGATCAACTCATGCAGAAGCAGAAGGATCATGAAGGCCTGCAAGATCAGATAATGCAGCTCAAATATCAGCTGTTTGAGAAGAATCATCGGCGTGAAGACCTAACACGCAAGGCTGACGACGAATTCGCCGTTGTCCTGAGTGAATACATTCCGGATGAAGAGATATCTGATGCTGAGACGAAAATGGCTGAGGTGAAAGGTAGGATCGAGAAGCTCGGGGAGGTTAATCCTTTGAGCTTGCAGGCTTTCGAGGAGGAGAAGAAAAGGTTAGATGAATTCATTGGACAGCGTGATGACATAATCACTGCCAAGCAAAATCTCTTGAAATCAATAGAAGAGCTAGATCAACGCGCCCGCGAAAGATTCAATGAAATCTTTCAGGACGTGAGGGAGCAATTCAATTACGTTTTTTCCAATTTCTTTGAAGACGGTCAAGCAGACCTCATATTAACGGATCCAGAAAATCCGTTGGCGAGTAAGGTCGAGATAGTCATCCGGATGATGGGGCGACGACTCAAGACCATTAATCAACTCTCAGGTGGACAGAAGACTTTGTTGGCGATCAGCTTGCTCTTGGCTTTCTATTTGGTGAAACCTGCACCATTCTGTATCCTCGATGAGATCGATGCCCCGCTCGATGACATTAATGTTGTCCGGTTCAGCAAATTCTTGCGAGATCTTTCTCAAAGGACGCAGGTTGTTATCATTACTCATAATCGGGCGACTATGGAGTACGCTGATTATCTATATGGCCTCACCATGGAGAAACCTCGAGAAAGCAAGGTGATATCGGCGAAACTTGCCGACCTTGAGAAGATCGCAGCGTTAGAAGAATAATAACTATCACGTCCCGTAAAATATAGAGGAACCGAATCTTGCTGCGTAAGTTGAAGCCAACATTATTTAGACTCAAAGAAGTTTTTTCGCAGACAAGAAATGCTTCGTTGGAGGCAGTCGAAGATATATTGATCGAGGCTGATGTAGGCACGAAGTATACGCAAGACATCATGCAGAAAATCCAGAAGGGTGGGGGTGACCGAGTAGAGATACTGAAGGCCGAGCTAATAAACCTACTGAGTATGCCAAAGCCCAGTCCCCATGCCACGCATCCCCTGGTCATTATGGTGAGCGGCGTTAACGGCTCAGGCAAGACAACCACTGTGGCTAAACTTGCTAATGTTTACAGGCGGCGAGGTTCAGTATTACTCGCGAGCGGTGACACGTATCGTGATGCTGCTCATGAACAGCTTGAGATTTGGGCGGAAAGGATGAACGTTAGGATCGTTGGTTCGCGAAAGGGACAGGATGCAGCTGCCGTGGTTTATGATGCGATATCGAAGGCTATGTCAAAGGACATCTCCTGTGTATTGATCGATACGGCAGGCCGACTACACACGCGAATTGACCTAATGGAAGAATTGAAAAAGATTGCGCGCGTTATCAAGAAGCTCAAACCTACGGGACCCGACTACAACATTCTGACCATAGACGCAAGCTTGGGACAGAATTCCATTCAGCAAGCGAGAATATTCACAAAGGATGTCGGGATAAACGGGCTGATACTCACGAAATTTGATGGTACTGCAAAAGGCGGTGCGATAATCCCGATATGCAATGAGCTGGGTCTGCCGATCCTCTATCTTGGTGTAGGTGAGGGAATCGAGGATATCATTGAGTTCAACCCAAAGGATTTTGTCGATGCCTTGTTTGAATAGCGCTTAGAGCAGTAAGAGATTAAACTTCTAGAAGAACATCACGAGAAAAGCACCGATAAAAGCCAAGCCAATACCAATTGTCTTTCGTAAGGTCATCCGTTCCTTGAGAATCAAAGCGGCAAATATGAAGACGAAGATCGTGCTTGTTTGGTTCAAGGCAGAAGCGATCGATGCTTGTGTGTACTTTATGCCTGCTATCCAGATGATCATAGCAAGATAAGCACCGCAGAAGGATCCGCCCAGTGTGTACTGCCAATTACGGGTCTTGACGAGTGAATCCACAATTCCCCTACGCCGCGGGTGAAGCAGTAAAACCGATGCTAATACCACCATGCCACCTAACAGCCGGATTTCTGCCACCCAGATCACCGAGTATGTGTTAAGCAATGGTTTCATTATGACCACGCCGGCCGCCATCGCGGCCGAAGCAAGAATGCCATACAAGACGCCGTGGATAACTCCCTTTCGGGTCACTTCTTTATCGCCACGTTGAATCGTGGCGATCAATACGGCAATAATAACGAGTAATGCTCCCAGTAGCTGCAGGGATGCGAGACTTTCATTCAACCAAACAGATGAGAAGCTGATGACAAAGGGACTGTACATACACACCACAATAGCAGTCAGTCCGGCGCCAAGCTCGTTGAGGCTCTTGAAGAAGAGTGTGTCGCCAATACCTATACCGATAGCTCCGCTCAGAAATAGGATAAGATACCCATGATCAGGGGTCTGCGGCATCAGTGTTTCGCTGGTCAGCCAGATCGTCGGAACGAGTAGCACCATGGCGAGCAGATTCTTGAATGCATTGAGAGCGAGTGGGTGCACGGTCTCGCCGCTCTTCTTGAAAAGAATGACTGCAAAACCCCATATTACCGCGGTCAAGATTGATAATGCCTCACCCAGATGAGGTACGGCAGATAGCATCCTGCATTATACGCAAAACTGAATCGCAACTCAAGTGCGTTGTTGACTTTGTGTTGTAATCCTGGTATAATGATCATCAATGTTTTTATGCCCTTTGCGATCAGTCATTTGTAGTACATATTAAGGAGGTTGGTATGAAAGTGGGAGCTAGATTTATGACGGTCTTGTTGTGCAGTTATGTTCTTGTTGCTTCTTCAGTCTTTGCACAAGAACACGAGTGTGGTGCTGGCTCATTACTGAACGACCCTGATAAGCCTTTCGATTTTCGTGGCAGTCTTGAAATAGGCTTTATCGATGTTATTTCGCACACCATACAATTTGGCGAGAACGGGACAGAATTTGACTATATTGACGAGGGCGGGCAAGATATATTATTCCGTTTCAATAGATTGACCGCCGAACTGGCGCTTGGTCGTAGGCATACGCTAATATTGCTATTCCAACCTTTGAACATTCAAACCGAAGCACTGCTCAGACGAGATGTTGTGATTGATGATCTCATTTTCCCGGAAAATACGGCGGTGAAACTACGCTACGGATTCGATTTCTGGCGTTTGAGCTACCTCTATGATTTCTGGAAGCAGAAGGACCGGGAATTATCGATCGGCTTATCGCTTCAAATAAGGAATGCATCAATAAGCTTTCGATCCTATGATGGCACTTTGTTTCGAGTTAATCAAGGCGTTGGACCGGTGCCGATATTCAAATTCCGGACCAGAATACCATTCAGTAACGGCATGTGGTTCGGTAGTGAGGTCGATGGTTTCTATGCATCGGGAAGATACATCACGGGTAGCGAGAATGATTTTGTTGGCTCGATCCTTGATGCTTCATTGCGCCTCGGATTTGAGTTGAATAAATCATTTGACACGTTTCTCAATATTCGCTACATCGGTGGTGGTGCGCGTGGCACCGAGGAGGATGATCCGGGTCCAGGAGATGGTTACACGGAGAACTGGCTCCATACGGTCTCGGTAACCCTTGGTACGTATATCAAGTAATCCGACACGGCGTATTCGATTAACTGATATTAGGATACGTCATTTTTCACAGACGAATATTGGGTATGGGCTGTGTTGGTTGTATTTTCTTAGAGAAAAGGTGATGTTTCTTCCGCCGCTGTACAAATGTGCTCGAAATCCTGTGTCTCTTAGCATGCGTTTTATTCTCGCTACATCGAAGAACCCAAATGTTTCAAAATTGTCAATTTCAAAACGCACCCTGGACGATTCTTGTATCATGTAGACAGCGTTGCCTTCAACACTGCGTCCTTTCCTGCGGTATAATTCGATCAATGTTATGTGCTTCTCTTGATTATGCTTCTTGGTGATTACTATTGTATCTTGTTTGTGATGCTCTTTCAAGAATACTGGGTCTAAATAGAAAACCAGTACCCCACCGTTCAGGAGGTGCCGGTGGAAATTCCTGAAGGTCTTGCGCAACTCTGTGTGGTCTCTCAGATAGCACATTGCGTCGAAGCAGGTGATTACATCGTACCGATTCTCGAATCTGAATGTTCTCATGTCACCGGAAAGGTAAGTCAGTTCAGGATTTCTTCGCCGTGCGATTCGAAGAACGCCACTATTTAAATCCATGCCCGTTACGTGGAAGCTCAGCTTGAGAAATTTATCTTCTAGGCCTGTACCGCAGGCAACATCAAGCAATTCCTTGCCGCATGATTTCAGATGTCTGTTAATGAGTCTTTTAAGAACCGCTACATCCTTTTTCCGGTTCTCAAGCGTGCATATGAAATCATAAAAGGGTGCAAGCTCGTTGTAAAACCTGGCTCTCTTTATGGATTACCGTCCTGTTTTGCAGAATAGCATGTGGGAACCAACCAGAAGTTGACCCCGATTCACAGCTTCACAGCATATACGGCTAACTCTTTGTAGCTACGTTGACATCGCCGAATAGAACCGCAGGATAGTAACCAGTGTAGGCTGCGTGTACGCGATTTTCGATGTCGATAACGCGCTGCATCACGTCATATATGTTGCCTGAAATCATTGCGTCTTTCACCCTGCCTGTGATCTCACCTTTCTCGACGTACAATCCAGGCGCAAGGCCAATCGAAAAATCACCATTTGGAATATTCCCGCTGTGGGCACCAAGCGCGCCACACACAATAATACCCCTGTCTATGTCCTGCACTAACTGCCAGAACTCTTTGCCACCGGGCCTAATAGTGAGATGTCTGAGAACGGGCGAAGGCTTCATGGATATTGTGTCGCCCGGCCACCGAGATGTCTTGAAACCATGGCCGGTCGGTTCAGTGTTCATTTTAGATGCGTAGTAGAGATTGTAGTGAAAATTATTCAGAACGCCCTTATCTACAATCGAAAGCTCCTTGCAGGCTATTCCTTCATCGTCATAGGCCCGGGCATGTGGTTTTGTGTCATCGAGCGGATTGTCGATAATGGTGAGTTGCTCGTCGAATATTTTTTCGCCCAACTTGTCGACGAGTGGCGATTGCTGGTGATATAGTGATTCACCGTTGGTTGCACTCTGCAAACGCCAAATTAGTGCATACAGGGTTTCAGGCATGAAAAGAACTTTCATCCGGCCGCCGGTAACTTCCAATTCCCGCTCACCCTTGTTGTACAACTCAGCCAGATCAGATAGATATTGGTCATCTGTTTTTTCAAAGGACTTGAATGCTAATGATCTAAAGAGACCGGCTTCTGAACCAGGATACAATATCGAGACCGTAATGAAATAATGAGACATCTTCGTCAACAAATCAGTACCCGCGCTGTTCATGATGCGGATTTTTGTGGTTGCGGTTACGGCACCGATGTTGACCTGTCCATTCGTTTTTTGCGGCATGAAGGAGTAGATTCGTTTACATTCGTTTACTATTCTTGTGTTTGTCGCCTGTTCAATCGCGCTATCGTATGTGTTCAGTGTCAGTGCTGTTTTGTTGAGTGGGAAATCGAATCTTGCTTCGACCCCACCTTTGAGAGAATCGACGGCATTTTCAACTAATTCCTTTTCGTTATGGAAGTTCTTTGTGTAGGAGAAACCTAACTTGTGGTCTTTGATGATTCGCATGGTTATGCCAGATTGTATGGTGCTCTTTATATCATTCAACTCGGCATCTTCAAAATCGATTGAATTTTGACTTTTCTCTAAAAAATACAGCTCAACCTGATCACTGTGCGATTTGGCGAGGGTCATTAATCTATCCATGTTATACTCCTCCGATGATTAGATCATTTATTATTAGATGGGGTGTTCCGAAGCATGAACGGATATTGGTTTGTCCCTTACCGCAACCGCCAGTCTGGCTTAGCTGCAGATCATTGCCGATTGCTGTGATGTTTTTCAATGTGTTGTACAGGTTGCCCGAGATGTTTATGTCCCGCACCATTTTGCCCAACTTACCATTTTCCACAAGATAACCATACTGGGCACCGAATGTGAAATTTTCGCCGCTGGTCTGACCACCCTTGGCATCTAGAATATATAAGCCGTTTCCGAGTTTGTCGAGGAGTGTGTCGAAGTCGTTTGCCCCCGGTTCAATGAAAATTGTACCCATCCTGATTATCGGTGCATAGCGATAATCCTCAGCAATGCAGTGTCCGCTCAGAGGTTCTTGAAATGCTGCCGCCGTTCTTCTGGAATGTAATCGGCCAGCCACTACGCCGTTTTTTAGCAGTTGCGTCCTTTGTGCTGCCACTCCTTCATCGTCGTATTTATAGTGCCCGAGCTGGTTAGGCAACGTTGGATCATCGACGATGTCCACGATATCACTGCCAAGGGTTGCCCCGATTTGCATCTTCTCTCGCATCGAACGGTTATGCTCGATGATGTCGGCTTCAGAGAAGTGTCCAAAGGCTTCATGAGTGAATACGCCACCCAGATTTTGGTTAACGATTGCGTTGTGGCGTCCACCCCGTACTGGTTGCGCCTTGAGTAGGTCTACGGCGATACGGCTTTTCTTCTCGAATCTATCCTCCTGGGTCTTCAATATTGCGAATCCGTTGCTCCCGCCAGCGCCGACCCTGACATTTTGTATTAGATTTCCATCGCGGCTCGTGATTAGTCCGCTGATACGAGTAGTTATGAGTTCTTCTTTGATTTCACTGCCCTCGGTGCTGATGAAATGCTTTTCCCGAATGAGTTCGACATAATTGATGTTTGTAGTGGCCACCTTTTCGTTGTTCAGGGCCATTTCGTTGTAGCGCCTGGTGAGCTGCAGTTTTTCATCGATTGTTATTTTGCGTGGGTCCTCGATTAGGTTTGGAATGTATTCGTCTTTTATGATATCGGTGGATTTAAAGACTACCGGGTGAGCGGCAAACTTAGTCATGAGATCGGCATTCTCCAACGCGGTACGTATTGCTCGCTCATGGTTGGCCGGATCCGTGAAGGCTACTGAAGAAAAGCCGCCCTTATGCAGAATACGTAGTACATAGCCATCAGTGGTATTGGTTCCGATCTCGGTGAGTTCCTTGCCATTGAAAGCAATTCGCGTTTCCTTCTTGATCTCATGGCGAATGTCAGCATACTCTGCTTGAATCTTGCTCAATATTGATTTTAATGTATCAAACATGTCATCTCCTAATGATTAGTTATATTATACGCCTGACTGAAGCAATAGTCAATCTGCACTGCCTATGATTTTGACAGCCCTTCTCTTTATCGTCCAGTATGTAAAAACTGGTAAGACTTCTGGGGGCACGTCTTTGCGTGATACGATTTTTCCTCCGTCGTAAATGCTGTCGACCACAAAAACATATATACCGGCTGGTGTTAATAACATATCTTTATGCGATTCTTGAGCCGCGAATACTGCTTTGGTAAATGCGTCACAGGCGGTGGGGTACAGAAGCGCGTGATCCACAAAGTCGAACGTTTCCTTCGCCTGCTCGATTACCACTAGTGAATCGCCAATGATCCAAGGCAGGAAAGTAAACCGTACCTTTCTTGTGGGGGGTTCAACGAGTTCGTTGCCGAGAGGGAATACTACACGGTCTAGATATTCAAATGCCGCCGCGTCTTGTGAGATGAGATCGACAAATTCCTCGCGCATAAGTCCCATGCGTACCATATCGCGTGTAGGATTCATGGATAACGATAAGAGAAATGCGGCGAAACGGAGATCTTCACCCCACGCGACTAAAGGTTTGCCTTTCTCAACATGTGTCGGATGCGGTCGCTCAATGAATATGTCGGCCACCGCTTCGTATCGCGTGCTATCCGTGACTAAACTCTCCTCTTGCGGCGCGCCTTGTTTCCATTCTGCTATGTCACGCATTGTGTCAACACGTGTGAAGTCGAAATAGCACACGCCCGCGCCGTTCATATTTCTGACTGCATTTTCCTGCCATAATGCGGTGTTGCTCATGTCGGGCCATAAGAATCCAATGCCGATGAGTGCATCGAAACGATGATAGACTGCAAAATTCAGATAGTCAGAAAAAAGCGTAATGTTAGGTGTATAGGACATGATGACGGGAAAGTAGAGGTCATGCCGCCATTGTGTCCAGTCTTGCGCAAATGAGTAACGAAAGAGTGCAGGATTTGCGAACACTGCGGTGGATAGCCGACAATCTTTTTTTAATGCATGTTGTTCGACGGTTATGCCTAGATCAGTAACGATCTGCGAAATAGTCCATTGTCGGTTTCTGGTCAGACGCCAAGCATGCCATATCAGCCAACGCTCGAAGACATTCATTCTTGCGTAATTAACTAGATTACACCACAGAGCTATGTCGGCGTCGGTGCCCGCAAGTACGGCAGCCTCGTCATTGTTTGGTAGTCCCCACAAGATGCCAGGGTAACGTATGAAATCCAAGTGAATGCCTTCAACCGGATAGTGGGAAGCAAGCTCTTGGCATATTTGGATTAAGAATGCACGCACGTCGGGGTTAATCGGGTCTAGGTAGAGTCCTTCGAGACGGAGATCCTTCCATTTGTTGTATGAGTAATCGGCCATCGATTGATTGTTTATGTCACGAATAAACCAGTCTGGATGTGCATAAAGGATGTGGCGTAATGAATCAGGGGGGTCAGACAATGACCAACTCAAGAGTGTGTTCACCCATGCGTGGATTCGGACCGGAGTACCTTCACAGGCTCGTACTAGAGAGTCAAGTGGATCATAGTCGGCACCCGAAATTTTTGAAAGATATTGACTGCGCGATAGTATATTCGATTTATAATACGCGTATCCACCCACCACGACCTGCACAAAGATGTCGGTGATGCCCATATCATTGACTACGCGCATGATGCTTGAGATTGAGTCGGGAGAGGCAGTTGAGGCTGCACGTACCCATAAGCCGCGTCGGAATTCGGGGAGGGCTTGTTTCTCGATCACCTTGAAGGGCCTTGTGGCTTTTCTTTGCGAGACACATGCCGTAGCTAAGAAGATGCCTAAGATAAGGTATGAGATACTGCGAAGACTAGTCATTCGTGCTGAATAGTGGTATTGAGGTTTTTTTGGGAGACAAAAAGGCTGGCACCGAATCGCTATTTAGCCTTCTTTTTTGTTTTCTTTTCTTTCGGTGCTTTTGTCTGAAGTTTCTTACTTGCTTTCTTTTCCTTTCTTTCTGTGGTCTTTTTTCCCTTTGCTTTTTTCTCCTTCGACTTCTTCTCTTTTTTCGTCTCGACTAAGACACGCCGCTCGATCAGTTTTCTTCTTCGTACAATGTCCGAGATATCACTCTGTTCGACGAGCTCGAGTATGGCCATCTCTGCTCCATCACCGAGTCGCGGGCCCATTCGATACATCCGGGTGTACCCGCCGGAGCGGTTCGCGAATTTCGGCCCGATCTCATTGCAGATTATTTTCACCAACTTATGATCCGGCACGAACCGGTAGATTTGTCTCTTTGCCGCGAGGTCGTTTCGCTTTGCGAATTCAATGAGTCGTTCGGCCATTTTCCTGGCTGCCTTTGCTTTAGGCATGGTGGTTTTGATCTTCTCGAAAATGAATAGAGAGCGACAGAGGTTCTTGAGTAATGCCTGACGATGTTCTCGTGTTCTACCGAGTTTTTTTACGCGGTCTCCGTGTCTCATGGTATTATATATCCTCTTTCAGATATTTGTCAACGTTCATCTCCAGATGCAACCCCACCTTTGCTAAATTCTTCTCCAGTTCCTTGAGCGATTTTCGCCCGAAATTTTCATAACTGAGCAATTCCTTGCTGCTTTTCTTGACCAACTCGCCGATCGTCTTGATATTCTTATCCTTTAGACAATTAGATGCTCTCACGGATATCTCGAGTTCGTCTATGCTACGCTTCAGTATTTCTCTTATCCGCCTATGTTCCGCATCGAGCTGCTCCTTGGATGCGAAATGAGGTTCGACACCAAGAGCGGTGTAGAAAGAGAGATGGTGTTTCAACAAACCAGAGGCTTCGACAACTGCCTCAACGGGAGTGATCGTGCCGTCAGTCTTCACGTCGAGTATCAGGTGATCGTAGTCGGTTCTTGTACCAACGCGCGTGTTCTTTATGTCGAAATTCACGGAAAGAACCGGTGAGAACATCGCGTCGAGGAATATGGTGCCCACCGGAACCTCAGCATGTTTCATCATCTCCGCCGGCACGTAACCACGGCCGGTTTCAACACACATCTCGATCGTAAGATTTACTTTGGTGTCAGTGACCGTCAATATCTTTTGTTCGGGATTAGCGATAATCACATTAGGGTTCTTCTCGATATTCTCAGCAAGATATTCCTTTTTTGCCTTGACCTTCAGATATAGGTTGCTTGGTTCATCGGAGAGAAGTTTCACGCGGACGTTCTTGAGATTCAGAATGATCTGAGAGACATCTTCATAAATGCCAGGAATTGACGAGAACTCTTGCAGAATGTCGCCGATTCGCGCCCGTGTGATGGCTGCACCCTGTATCGAGGAGAGCAACATCCTTCGCAATGAATTCGCTAATGTTACGCCAAAGCCGCGCTCCAAAGGTGAAAGTATGAATCTGCCGAAGGTGTCGTTGGTCACTTCTTTGTCGATTTCAACATTTTTTGGCATGACAAGTGGTTTTAGTGTCATAATTTCCCTCTACTTTGAATAAAACTCAACGACTAAACTTTCTTGTATTGGCAAGGCAATATCGTCACGCTTTGGGAATCTGAGCACCTTGCCAGCGACGTTATCCTTGTCGATTTTGAGCCAGCCGACTATCTTGTCGAGGTCACGTTCCTCAAGCGATTTGGTTACTTCAGGATTCTTCTTTTGGCTATCGACTAGCCTAATCTCCTGGTCGGTCTTCACGAGATACGATGGGATATCGACCTTTTTCCCGTCTATTAGGATATGGCCATGCCGAACGAGCTGACGCGCCTGGGTACGTGAAGAAGCGATGCCCAACTGATAAACAACATTGTCCAATCTTCTTTCCAATAAGACCAGCAGATTTTCCCCAGTGTTTCCGGATATCCGCGCTGCCTGGGCAAAAATCTTGCGAAATTGCCTTTCCAACACGCCATATATTGCCTTGACCTTTTGCTTCTCCCTTAGTTGGGTCGCATAGGAGGTTAGTTTTCTGCGCCCTACCCTACCGTGGGTACCAGGAGGATAGCCTCGTCGTGTGAAGGCACATTTGTCGGTGTAACATCTGCTTCCCCGTAAGAACAGCTTTTCACCCTCACGTCGGCATATCTTACATTTTGCCCCTATGTAACGTGCCATCATACCCTCCTGCGCCGGGGTGGTTTGCAACCGTTGTGGGGAAGCGGTGTGACGTCTTTGATCGCGGTAATTGTCAATCCAACCGTCTGTAGTGTTCTAACAGCAGCTTCCCGGCCAGGACCCGGACCCTTGATTCGCACTTCGACCTTCTTGACACCTAATGCCTGTGCTTCTCGAGCAGCGGCATCGGCGCATTTTGCAGCAGCATATGCGGTGCCTTTTTTCGTTCCCTTGAATCCTATCCTACCTGCAGAAGACCAACAGAGAACGTTACCCTTGGAATCGGCAATTGAAACAATGGTGTTGTTGAACGTCGCATAGATGTTGGCAATACCGGTCGGCTCGACTCTGATGCCCTTTTTTCGTCTTGGTGTTCTGATCGGCCTTTTCACTTTCTCTCTCCTCTTGGACCTCGATATACAGAGACTGTCTTCTTTCTTCCTTTTCGCGTGCGTGCATTTGTGCGCGTGCGCTGGCCTCTTGCGGGCAGTGATATTTTATGGCGGATTCCGCGGTAGCAACCGATGTCGATCAAACGTTTTATGTCGGCCGCGATTTCGGCACGCAATGCGCCCTCGACTCGATAATCAGATTCAAGTAGTTTCCTTATTTTGGTTACTTCCTCGTCAGTCAGGTCTTTGATTTTCTTCGACCGATCAATGCCGATATGAGCAACAATTCTCTGTGCTGTATGGAGACCGATGCCAAAGATGGCCGTCAATCCATACTCCACTCTTTTGTTTGGTGGCAAATCAACACCAGCAATTCTGGCCATAAACCTCCTTGCACATGACAGGGACTGGCGGCTGGGATTCGGGGCTAGTGTATCTTTCCATAATCATTAATCATTATTTTTGGTCCCTCGTCCCTAACCTTTAGCACCTGTCGTTATCCCTGACGCTGCTTGTGTCTGGGATTCTTACAAATAATCATCACCACGCCTTTTCTCCTGATGATTCGACACGAAGCACACCGTTTCTTGACCGATGTCTTAACCTTCAAATTTCCTCCTGCAAACTCTTATTATATACATTTTCACAGCTAAATCAAGCCTTTCATCGTCATTTATAGCGCCAGACGATTCGCCCGCGTGATAGGTCATAGGGGGTCAACTCCAATAAGACCCGATCACCAGGTAGAATCTTAATATAACTCATTCTCATCTTTCCGGAAACATGGGCAAGTACTTTGTGTCCGTTGTCCAATTCAACGCGAAACATTGCATTGGGCAGGGTTTCAACTATCGTGCCTTCCGTCTGTATGAGGTCTTTTCTCGCCATTCGTTAGTTCTCCATTGTTCTCGTTACGTTGATATTTCCATCTTCAAGAATCAGTATTGTGTCTTCGTAGTGGCAGGACAGGGATTTGTCACGGGTGAGAACAGTCCAGCCATTCGATGCGGTGACAACATCCTGGCTGCCCATATTTACCATGGGTTCAATTGCCAGAGCCATCCCCGGCATTATGCTGACTTCTGGTCCGTCGCCTACGAAATTTGGAATGACCGGCTCCTCATGTAGATGTTTACCCACTCCGTGTCCGGTCAGCTCACGAACCACGCTGTAGCCTTTGGCTTCAACCGTTATCTGGATGGCGCGTGAAATATCTGATACCTTATTACCAGGCCGTGCCGCTTCTATACCATTGTTGAGTGCCTGCATGGTCACGGAAAGCATCTGCAGGACTTCAGGAGTGACATTGCCGACCGGGAACGTGCGCGCGGCATCGGCGATATAGCCGCCGTATTTGACCCCAATATCTACTTTTACAATATCTCCGTTTTTGACTAGGCGCAGGTCAGGGATGCCGTGAACGATTTCGTTGTTCAACGATATGCAGCAGCTCTTTGGAAATCCGCGATAATTGAGAAACGCGGGCGTAGCATTCCGTTCCCGAATGAGGGTATCTATCCTATCATTCAAATCCAGTGTCTTCATCCCTCTCAAATCCATCTTTTCGATTCTCTTGAAAACCTCAGCTATGATGTACCCAGCGGCTCTGATTTGCTCAGTTGCTTCTGCTTTTACTAGTGAGGTAGTCATCAACAATCTCAGATATTGTTGTTAAAACTTCTTCCTGAGTTCCTTGTGCGTGGACTTCTCTGTAGACATTGAGTGTTTCGTAATAGCTGATCATCGGACGGGTCTCAGTTTCGTAAATCTTGAGTCTTTGTTTTATTACCTCCTCCGTGTCATCATCCCTTTTTGTCAGTTTCTGTTTATCGAAGTCACAAACACCATCGTTCGTTGGAGGATTCGTGACGTAGTTATATATCCTGCCACATTTTGGGCAATAACGGCGATTCATGAGACGTTTGATGATCTCATTTTCATCCAGATACATCTCAAAAGCGATATCAACTGTTTGGTCGAGTTGGGCTAGGCTCTTTTCTAGGTTGCGGGCTTGAGCGAGGTTTCTAGGAAACCCGTCAAACAGTATGTCATTATCTTGATTCTCAATGAGCATATTGTCGACGATTTCGAAAATTATGTCATCAGGCACTAAATGACCCTTCCTCAAATATTGTTCAACCTTCCTTCCGACCTGGCTATTCAGTGACACTTCTTCGCGTAGCAAATCACCGCTTGATAGCCGTAGCATATTGTATTTCGAGGCCAGGAGTTGCGCCTGAGTGCCCTTTCCGACGCCAGGGGGTCCGAATAGTATGATCCTCATCGCCTGCCTCTTATCCTGCCACGTTTCATGAAACCTTCATAGTGATACATCATCAACTGCGATTCGATCTGCTGCAACGTATCCAAGGCAACACCGACAATGATCAGCAAAGTCGTACCGCCGAAGTAGAATGGTACATTAAGAAAGTTAATCAAATACCAGGGTACAAGGGCAATGAAACCCAAGAACAGTGCTCCGGGTAGAGTGATTCTCGACAAGACGTTGTCGACATAGTCAGCGGTCCGCGGTCCGGGTCGTATGCCTGGTATGAACCCACCATAGCGTTTCATGTTGTCGGCTAGTTCAACAGGGTTAAAGACCACCGAGGTGTAGAAGTAGGTGAAAAAGACAATTAGAGAGAAGAAGACAATATCGTACAGCCAGAATCCGGGTCGGAAAATCTGTGTGATGTTTGCTAACGCCGGGACGTATGCGGCGACCGTGCCCGGGAATACCACGAGAGCCTGCGCAAAGATGATTGGTATCACGCCGGCCGTATTCACCCTGAGCGGAAGGAATGTCGATTGCCCTCCGTACATTTTACGACCGACGATTCGCTTTGGATATTGAACAGGAATACGTCGTGCCGCCTGGGTCATGACTACTACCGCGGCAACGATAAAGACCATGATAAGAATTACTAAAATGAGATTTATTATTGACAGGCCCTGGGTCATGACGAGCTGTACCGTTCGGATGAAATAACCTGGATATTCTTCAAGACAGCCAATGAAGATGAGGAATGAAATACCATTACCAATACCTTTATCCGTGATCTGCTCGCCGATCCACATTGCGAAGACGGCGCCACATGTCAAGGTTAACATTGCGGTTAGCCTGAATGCCCACCCTGGATTGAAGATGATGGGCATAACACCGGTAGGGCCAGTATACTTTTGAGTTTCGAGAAAGATGGCAATGCTAATCGCCTGGAACGCAGCCAGACCCACGGTGAGATACCTCGTGTATTGGGTGATTTTTCTTCTTCCGGCCTGGTCACGCTGTAGTCTTTCTATCTGTGGAAATACTGAGCCGAGTAGCTGGAAGATGATCGAAGATGAAATATAAGGCATTACCCCCAGAAAGAGTATCGCAGCGCGTGATAGGGCACCGCCTACGAATATGTCGTACATACCGAAGATTGAACCCTGTTGCTTCAGCTGTTGCATGAGCAGCCCCAGTGCCTGTGCATTAATGCCAGGCATCGGTAGGTGAGCTCCAAGACGGTATACCGCCACGGCAAACAGCGTGAATAGGAGTTTTTTCTTCAGTTCAGGAACTTTGAAAATATTGCCAAATGTGGAAATCATGCTAATTGCTCGACCTTGCCATTTGCCTTCAATATTTTATCTCGGGCCGATTTCGAAAACCTGTGAGCCTTCACGGTTAGCGCCACAGATATCTCACCATTGCCTAGTATCTTCAACTTCTGTTTTCCCTTAATTATGCCTTTCTCTTTCAGTAGATCCGGGGTCACCTCAGTATTGGGTTCGAACTTGTTGAGGGTTTCGACATTTACAATCTCGTAAGCCATCTTGAAAATATTGGTGAAGCCGCGTTTGGGAATTCTTCTTACCAAGGGCATCTGGCCACCTTCAAACCCTGGTTTACTTCGGAATCCAGACCGCTGCCTGTGGCCCTTATGCCCGCGCGTCGATGTCTTCCCGTGTCCCGAGCCTGGTCCCCGTCCGATGCGTTTTGGTTTCTTTGTGGCGCCTCTGGCGGGTTTCAGATCATTTAGTTTCATGCGTAATCTCCTCGACATCAACCATATAGGAAATCTGGTTTATCATTCCTCTTACGGCATCGTTGTCGGGAAAAACTCTTGTTTTCCCGACTTTGGTCAACCCCAATGCCTTAAGCGTGAGTTTATGTCTTTTCTGTTTGTCAATCAGGCTTTTCTTCAGTGTCACTCGTAGCTTTTTCATGTTTTTTCCTCATGAAATATTCGATCGGTTTATTACGCATCTCAGCGACTTCGGCAACCGAACGGATTGACTTCAGCCCGTTAATAGTGGCGCGCGCGAGGTTAGTCGGGTTATTAGAACCCAGCGATTTTGTGAGTATGTTTCTAATGCCTGCTGCCTCACAGACAGCGCGTACCGCACTGGACGCGATGATGCCGGTGCCCGTCAAAGCGGGCTTCAAAATGACAATACTTGCGCAGAATTTACCGGTCACCGGATGGAGGATGGTTCCTTCAGTGACATCGACCTTCATCATTTTCTTTTTTGCGCTCTCAGTTGCCTTCCTTATTGCCGGGGCCACTTCCGACGACTTCGAGTGACCAATACCGACGTTCCCGGTTCCATCTCCTACTACAACACATGCGTAGAGCTTCAGCCTCTTGCCTCCCTTTACTACTTTTGAAACTCTTTTCAATTCGATGAGCTTTTCGATAAATGGACTCGATTCAAACACCAAACCTCCTTCTAGAATTCCAATCCCGCGGCGCGGGCGCCTTCGGCAAGAGCCTTGACGCGTCCGTGATACTTATATCCGGCGCGGTCGAATGCTACTTGTTTGATACCCTTATCAACTGCAATCTTACCAAGCATCTTGCCCACTTCCGTGGCAGCTTCGATTTTTTTCTTCTCTTTAATATCTTTCAAATTCGACGAGGAGTATGCCAACAGAACCTTATGCTTCGTGTCGTCAATCAGCTGGGCGTAAATATAGCGGTTACTTCGGAAAACACACAGTCTCGGGCGCGCACTCGTACCCATAACCTTTTTCCTGATACTCTGATGCCTTTTCTTCCTTCCGGTCAGCGCCAATTAATCCTCCTTATGCCTGAACGACTGCGCGTTTGCCAATCTTTTTGCGTAGGACTTCGTCCGCGTATCGAACACCTTTATGTTTGTAAGGATCAGGTTTTCTGGTTTTTTTCACCAACGCCGCGACGTCACCTACTTTCTGCTTATCAACTCCCTTGAGGGTAATATATGTCAAATCACCTTTTTCTGCGCTCTTCACGACTTTTAGCTCACACTTTATGTCTTTGGGTATCGCAACTGTTTTGGGTTTTGAATACCCGAGGAAGAGCTGTAGACCGGCACCACTCATCTGTGCACGGTAACCGGTTCCTTCAATTATTAGGGTTTTCTCAAAACCTTTGACCACGCCGTCGATCATGTTCAAGATCAACGATCTCATTGTTCCCTGCTGCGCCGCTGCAGTTTTTGTGTTCTCAAGGGCTTTTACAGCAATCTGGTCTTGCTCGACCACTACCTGCACCTTAGAGCCGATCTTCCGCTCCAGATTCCCGAGTGGCCCTCCAACCTTGATGATTGAATCCTCAACTGAGATCTTCACCTGTTTTGGAATCGAGACCGGCCGAAAACGATTTTTGGACATTATTTCCTCCAGTTAGTAGACATAGGCGATCACTTCGCCACCCACACCTTTGCGGCGTGCCTCGCGGTCACTCAAGACGCCCACTGGTGTTGTGAGGATTGCGGTACCCAGCCCGCCCAACACCTGCGGGATTTCACTCTTAGATACATATACTCGGCACGAACACTTGGAAACGCGTTCGAGATTTCTGATAACCGACTCGCCAGTCTTTGCATACTTCAGCATTATTGTTATCTTTCTCTTCTTGGCATCTAGGGTGAAGTTATTGATATAACCCTCTTCGAGAATAACTCGCAAAATCTCTGTCTTCAGACGTGAATATAGAACAGTAACCTCTTGCTTCTGAGCTTGGCAGCCGTTTCTGATTATTGTCAGCATGTCAGCAATTGGGTCCATCAAACCTCCTGCAAATGCTCATAATTGCGTCTAATATTTTGACCATAGACTATAATATTACCCAAATTACATGAAAAGTCAATAGGGAAATTGCGTTGTTTAACTGCTATTGACAGTCGTCCTGAAAAATGTACATTAGAACATGGCGAAAGCAACACGGGGTGGTTTTACGGCGATCTCCCTCGTGCTTTCCTTGGTTATCCTCGCGTTTGTTGTTGTCATTGGAATTGCTTACTTAGGCAGACAGCAGAGTGGTGCATCGGGCGATACATCCACACCATTGGCCCGGGCGAGGAGCGTTGAGTGTTTGGCGCAGATCAAGAAGGTCGAGATGCACGTGCATCTTCATTATGTCGAAAAGGGCCAATATCCCAAAGCATTGCGTGGCTTGGAAGGCGTGTCAGATAGCGATCTGCGCTGTCCGGTAACTGAAAGCCTTTATCGTTACGATTCCGAAACCGGCCGCATTTTTTGTCCAGACCACCGAAATAACCATCACCATCCATCTGGGTAATGCCCGCAGCATCCTGGTGGATTTTTCTTGACATATGACAATATTTACATATAATCATATGTGAATAAAGAGACACTAAAGACCGAAGCTGCGATGTTTAGTGCCCTGGCTCATCCGTTACGTCTTAAGATCCTGGAGAAACTCCACGATGGTCCCTGTTGCGTCTGCAAGATAATACAGTACGTCGGAGGTGAACAGTCAAATGTTTCGCATCATCTGGCAATTTTAAGAAAGGCCAATATCGTGCACAGCGAGAAAAAAGGGCTCGAGGTTTGGTATGAAGTAACAGATCCTGAGATTTTCAGGATTGTCGATTTGATGCACGGCTGTATTGTGTTAAATCTGAAGAAGAGCAGGGACATTCTTAATTCATTGATCCGGAGTGTCAAATGAAAGACAGCACCAAGCTTCTATTGTTTGTAGTTGTGTTTGTGGTACTTTATTTCGTACCGCTCGAGGGGGCAAATCTCCAGAAGGCAATACTTGAGGCTTTTTTCATGCTTCAGGAATATGCCCGGGAACATGTGTTATTCTGCCTGGTCCCTGCATTCTTCATTGCTGGTGCAATCAGTATTTTCATTTCCAAAGAAGCGGTGATTAAGTATTTCGGTGCAAAGGCAAACAAGGTCCTTGCATATGGAATGGCGTCAGTGTCGGGCAGCATCCTGGCAGTATGTTCATGCACAGTACTACCAATGTTCGCTGGGATATATGCAAGGGGTGCGGGCATCGGTCCCGCAACGGCGTTTCTTTATTCAGGTCCCGCGATAAACGTATTGGCGATTGTTCTTACTGCAAGGGTTCTTGGTCCTGAATTGGGTCTTGCGCGTGCGGTCGGGGCAATCGCATTCTCGGTGATCATTGGTCTTTTGATGTCAGTTTTTTTCAAGAAAAAGAAAGTAACCGATGATGAGCTCATAATTCCTGAAACGTCTGGTGGCAAATCGCGCAACCTTGAACAGAACGCCCTTTATTTTCTCACGCTCATTCTCACCCTGATCTTTGCGGCTTGGGCAAAACCCAAAGATGCAGTTGGATTCTGGAACGCGGTTTACAATATTCACTGGTACTTAACCGGTGTGATGCTAGTTGTCTTAAGCGTCATGTTGCTTTCCTGGTTCCGGAAAGAGGAAATTTCTGATTGGGTATTTTCAACCTGGACTTTTGCAAAACAAATTTTACCCCTGCTCTTTGTCGGCGTGTTTGTTGCCGGTTTCTTGCTGGGTCGACCAAATACCAATGCAGGAATCATTCCGCCACAGTATGTTGCCACGCTAGTGGGTGGTAATTCGATCAGCGCGAATTTCTTTGCTTCGATTGCAGGGGCATTAATGTATTTTGCGACGCTTACCGAGGTGCCCATCTTGCAGGGGCTTATGGGAAGTGGTATGGGCAAAGGGCCGGCCCTTGCGTTACTGCTTGCCGGGCCAGCGGTGAGTCTGCCAAGCATTCTGGTCGTCAACAGTATTATTGGCTTCAAGAAAACGTTGTCTTACATCATATTGGTTGTGATAATGTCGAGCCTCGCTGGTTGGGTTTTCGGCGCAATAAACTGAAAGGAGTCACAATGGAGATAAGGATATTAGGTCCTGGTTGCCCGCGTTGTCATGAGGTAGAAAAGAGGACGATCGAGGTACTCGCTAAGATGGATGTCGCGGCCGATGTTCAGAGGATATCGGATATGAAAAAAATCATGGAGTACAAGATATTGGCTACGCCGGGTTTGGTTATTAATGGCAAAGTAGTATGTTCCGGGAAAATACCAGCCAAAGATGAAATAAAGAAGTGGATTGAAGCAGAACTGTCTTAGCTAGTTACGCCGACGTTCTTGCAGGTTACTGTGATTTCCTTGCTGAACAGTCTTTATTGTATGCTATCGAAGTAATACGATTTTGGCCTTGGGCAATTTGCTTTTGCCTGCCACACCCACAAAGTAAATACCTTCAGACAATATGCGGCCGGAATCGTCAGTACCATTCCAGGCTGCTTGGTCAAGAATACGCATGTTCTTTACCACGCGCCCCAGCGCATCATAGATCTGTATATCTAACGCATTGCCCGATTGGTTATTGTTGATGGTGAAGGTAAAATGCCCATTGCTGATGTTTGGGTGTACGTTAAGGGTCAGGTTTTGTACTGCCGTTTCTGTGTACTCTTCGACGCCGGTTCCGACCGGATTTGCCAACAATGCCAACGTCGCGATTTCGGCCTTGGTGACTTCAGTACAGAACGCATGATCATTGTAACCGGCACCGATCGTGTCACCGGGTGTATGGTAATAGGGGTTCACTACGTACCAGTCCTCGATACTACAAAGTGCCAGATACCCATTGTCCCAGAACGGTGCGTGGTCTGAGTATACCATCGAGTAAGTCATGCGTTTTCTCGAGAGTAGCGTAGTATAGGTATCTGCAGCTGCGATGAAGAAATCTGCAAATGGCTCGCAATTAGGGTTTGAGATCTTAGCGATGACCTCGAGGGTTTCCGGCTGCATATCAGCATAGGCGATCATATCACTGTTGAGCACGCCGAGAATGCTGTCGCCCTGGGAGTGGGCGAGCTGAGCATAGTACTCGCTTCCATATAAGCCAAATTCCTCACCGGAAAATGCTATGTAACGTATTGAACGATCAAATTCATAGCCATTCATGACGCGTACCGCTTCGATTACTGCTGCGGTGCCGCTTGCGTTATCATCGGCGCCTGGTGCGATATCTGGTGCCAGATAAGAGGTGGCGTCAAAATGACCGCAGATCACTGCATATATCGAGTCGGGATAGACTGATCCGTGCTTGATTCCGATGACATTTGGGGCATGACCTGCTGTGTGATACTGAAAGTAAACCGAATCACAGCCATAAGTGTTGAACTTGTCAGCAATATAATCCGCGGCGGCAAAGCAGGAGTCGTGCGTCGAGTACCTCGTAACATAATCTTGTAATCTTTGGACATTGTCAAATATGCTGTCCGCATCAACTAAGTTCACCATTTCTTGGACTGTGTAATTGAAAAACACCGGTGGCAGAAGTGTTTCGTCTCTTAGAACCTTCGGCGTGAATGTTAGGCGTTTCAGCATGACTTTCTGTTTTAAGAGCGGTTCCAGCATGTTTTGTCCTACTCTTAACAAGTAGTTCTCGTTTCCCTGCGTTAATATATCGCCGAATTCTGTAAGATTTAGTGTTTGGTCAACCGTGTGCACGAGATAGTAATCGCCGTCTCGCGGGTTTGTGTCGAGTATCTCGTAATTCTGTGACCCGATATCGTCGAATTCAGAGTCGTCGGCTAATATGAACGCGCAGTGCTCGAGCTCGCCGATGATTCTCAAACCATTCTCGGCGAGAGGGGTCAACCTTTGTTCGGTCAGTTCGACACGGACCAGATGTGTATCACCAAGCCCGAGTATGATTGTGAACATAATCAATATGGCCATATTTTTCAACATTGTGTCACCTCACTTATTTAGACAATCATTTATCGCAGAAAGTTACTGCCTAAATCTGATGGCTCTTATTTCCTGTCCAAGTTCTTTTGGTACAGAAATGCCAACGATTGCACAGCGGTCAAACTTCTTTGCATCTATGACTTTAATGATTTTCGCCTCGCATCGCTCTTTTCCTTCACGGTCCAAACCCATTGCGGTTTCACCTCTCTTGGGTCGAGGCAAGAATTCGTAGGGAATGTAAACGATTGAATGGTCTTCTGGTGTCTCGTCGATCACGAAAATCGCAAGCCCTGGACATCGTGGAATACACACCAGACAGCCAGTGCATTTTTCATAATCGACTTCCGGCAGTTCGATGATCGAGCCCGGAATCGTGATCGCGTCGTTTGGACAGGCATCGACGCATGGATCACATGGTATCTTTTCGGGACACTCGATGACCACATAGGGCCCTTTCTTTCTACGTTCTGCGGAGACTGGCGTGTTCATTGCTAATATACTATCCAAAAAAAGCGGATAGTCAACGGTAGCCCGCTCTTGCATTATTCAGGAATGAACTATGTACTCCTTACACTCTACGCTACACGCTTGACGCATTACGCTGTCTCTACAATAAGCATATCGGATGATCAGGGTATCAGTAAGCAGAAAATCAGCATACCGGAATAACAGATGACCCACCGGCTTTTCGTAGCCTGATACACTGATGTCCTGGTATTCTGCCCACTGGTATTCTGATATCCTGATCTCCGCTACAAGGGATCTGGGATTGATTTGCAAACAGAATGTGAGAATCCCGCGTTCGCTGAACATCAAAGGCAGACAATCTTCTCGACGCAGTCGGCTCCGCCTCCTTTGCTCGAAGAATAATACACTTGTGTTCAGACGTGGTCGAGAACAATACTACATGGCTTCTTCACCGTGTTGAATTTTGTGCCCTGAAATTTGGATTTGTTTACCCGTAGAATATAGAAAGTTCATTCCACAGGGTGAAGAGTTTGATGTTTGGAATTTACAGTGCTCCGTCTCACCGTTTCTCCATCCCTTACTATAGCGCCATGCCCTTTGCACTATGCGCCAGGCTGGAGTAGGGCGTTTGCGCCCGTACGACGCACATGGACCACGTAGCCTGTACATGGGTCCAAAATTGGTTTTGTAGAACTGATATTTGGAGTCAGCCTTACAGTTCGATGCCTATACCGAGTCTTACACGGAGTGGGCTACCATAGTTAGTCGGGTCCTGATAAAGGGCTTGAATTGCATCCGCATAATCGTCGCGTCTTTCAACTGCGGTCATTAATCCATCATGATTGAAGTCGGCCTGCGGTGAATACGTTTCATTGAGAATCGATATATACGAAAATTGACCGACTGACGGTAGTGGATAACCAGGATCATCTGGATCACCAGTTGTATTATAGACATCGAATATTTGCCCAGTGTTGAAGAGATTACGCACCAAAGCGGTTAGCACCAACCTTGTCGGACCAACACCGAAGCAACGTGTAAATTTCAAGTCAACGTTCCAATAGCCAGGCATGCGTTCTGAATTCTTGTCCCCAAGATAGTTGCCCGCCCAATCCATTGGCGTAAATGGTTGACCGGAACCGTAAAAGAACGTGAGTGCGGCCTTAGAGTCTCTTAGCAAACCAAATGAGAAACCTGATGGTAGCTGGTATTGCAGCTGGACTCTTATTTGATGCCGTTCGTCAAAATCAGCGGGCGCGACGGTCTCTGTTGTATCGCTTGGATAATAGTAACCGTAATACCAGTAGAAGTTCGAGCCATAAGCATATTGTAGGTTGTATGCAACGACCAGCGATGTATACGATGAAAGTTTTGCATACAAATCGAGCTGCATGCCCATAACGCCGACATAATCGTCGTATTCACAAGTGCCGTAAATATTATAATCATACTCATTGCTTTTATCCTGCAGCCAGTCATTATGCTTTTTGTAATACAGGTCTAGTCCCACTGCGAGATCATGGAGAAAGTTGTAGTCTGCAGATAAGCCGTAAACAGTTGTGCGATACGTAAACGGTCGACGAAAAGTTGTTTTGTACCTGTAGTACACTCGCACGTAATGTCCATAGTCAAAATTTATTTTCAGGCGATTCATTATGGGGATGTTGATATTCAATCGAGGTGATATAGTGAAACTTGGATTCTCCAATGTATCAACAATGAATGGCGTCGTGTCAATTCTTGATTCGGTGTTCGGGTGAAAATAGTCGAGTCGGACTCCCACTGTTGCAGACACGTTTCTGTGATACAAGTTATGCTCTAGATATCCGTCGATCCGATACGGTTCACAAAGGTAGTAGTCCCACAAAGGAAAATCATACCAGGCGGTCGGATTATTGTAGTATCGGATGTCATACTTGATGAAGTGTATACCTGACTTCAGCTTAAAGTATCGATTGAAATATTGGTTTATTTCCAAACAGGCTTGAATATTGTTGTTCTGGCTGTATGACCATACCCAGTAATCCCCGTACGTGTATAACCGCCCCTCGATACCCCATGGATTATTGCGCAGGGCGGCTGCTCCTCTATTTTGTGCTTCATTATGATAGGTCATCATGCTATCTACGAGTATGTCGCGGATCGTAAGGTAATTTTGTCCCTGCCATTCTTCGTCGAGCAGGTAAGGAATCAGGTGTTCGGCTTTGAACCGGTAATCGTTGTACCAACTATGACCATTTTCTTCTTCCCATGTGTAATCCCGGTTGCCATAGCAGCGGTCAAAATGATCGACGTCAATTCTCAGCGAAGTCAAATTTTTTGATGAGAATCTGTAATCCAAGGCGGCCATGCCGTACCAGTATTTTGTTCTCGTCATGGGCCGTTGGTCAAAGTACTTGAACGTATTCCCGGGTTCGATATATGGGCTCCATCTCACGTATTGCTCTCGCGCACGAAAGCCTGATAAGCTCAGTTGCCCGCGCGCATTCGGAATCTGGTATGTCAATTTGCCGTATCCGTGATAGTCAGTTCTCGGTGATGTTATTCTGTATTTTGCTTCCTGAAATGCATCGTTGAATACGTAGTCGCCCGAGAAGAAATAGCTAATGTTTGCCTCTAATGGTCCGCTTGCTATTACGTCGTAACGATTATAACCGAAATTGAGCTTGTCCCCCGAGAATATTTCATCAGTAGAATAATGAATTCTTGCGGCATGTCTAGCACCGGCCTGGCGCGTGACAATGTTCACAATGCCCGCACGCGTTTCACCGTACCGGGCTTCAATACTACCACTCTGCAGCGATATCTCTTCTATCGCGGAAAGAGGTATTGAAATGTGTTGCCAGCCCATCATATGTGGCCACATCATGATGAGTCCATCAACATAATATGTTATGTCATCGCTCGTACCGCCGCGTAGATGCGAGCCGTATTCGCTCGTAATAATACCTGGAAGTAGCCGGATCAGCTCGATAGGATCAGTTGCAGAGGACCCCACTATGTCTTTGTAATTGAAGGTAGCTGTGCGCAAAGATTTCGTGTGTGGTTGATCAAAGGTCAACATTGGTGTAGCTAAGATAATCCCGTGTGTGTAGAAATCCAAAGCTGTGCTCTTACCCGATTCAATCCGCACGCCCACATGTGTTATCATAGCATATCCGGGTGCAGTCAAAGAAATACGGTACGTGCCCGTCCTTATTGAGTGTATATAATAATAGCCGTGCTCGTTTGTCTTTGCTGCACATTTAGTGTGTTCGACCCATACTCTGGCATTTTCTAGTGGTTCGTTAGTTTCTTCGTCAAATACCCTGCCGGCGATGCTGCCATACTCAGTGGCAAAAATGAATGATATCCACGTCGCGAGTATGAGCACGATAAATATCCAATATTTCTCCATCCTCGCCTCCGCGTGAATTATAGTGCTCGTTGAACCGCTGTCAAGATGGTTAGACGAAGGAGTCGTTCAGCAGTAATTCGCCTGACTTTATTCATACCCGCAGCTCGTTTATAGAAAAGAATACGGATTCTGGTATTCTGGTAATTACCAGAATACCAGAATAGATGGTTCAATGGATGGAATGGGTGCCAGAGGTGGCGCTGGCGAAGATCGTTGAACTCACGACGCCACAATTTCTTGACTTGCGTTGGATTTCGGGTAGAATGGTGTATGAAAATAATCTGCCGGTGTGAAGACATAACTGAAGAAGAAATCGTTCAGAAAATTAGTGAGGGCTATCACACCATGGACGACCTAAAGAGGATTCTACGGGTGACCATGGGATTGTGTCAAGGCAAAGGATGCCGCAGGCATATCGCCAAGATTATCTCAAGAGAGCTTGGTATACCGATGGAGAAAATTGTTCAGCCGACCTATCGACCACCCATCAAACCCATTCCCATCAGCGCGACAGTTGATAGAAAGTAACGGCTCATTTAAGCTTAGCTAGTAACTCACGGCATTCTTCGGTATGCAGGTATTAAATTTAGGCAGAAGGGATTACAAAGAAGTCTGGGATCTACAGAAGAGCATCCACCACGAGAGAGTAGACAATAGAATACCTAATACCTTGATTCTGGTTGAACACGATCCAGTTATCACCTTGGGCAAGAGCGGTAGGCAGGACAACGTGCTTTTTCCGGTGGCTTCTCTAGAGTCAAGAGGCTTGAAATACTACAAGATCGAACGCGGGGGCGATGTCACTTTTCACGGTCCTGGTCAGTTGGTCGGGTACCCCATTTTTAACGTGAAGGAAGGTCTGACCGGAATCAAACCCTTCATTGAAAGAATAGAAGATGCAATAATCGAAACCGTGAGTGATTTTGGCATAAATGCATACAAGAGGGAAAAATTTATCGGGGTGTGGACCGAAAAGGGCAAGATCTGTTCAATCGGTATTGCGGTGAAAAGATGGGTGAGTTTCCACGGGTTTGCACTCAACGTCAATACTGATCTGAAGTACTTCGACCTCATCGTGCCGTGTGGTTTGAAAAATGTTGAAATGACATCTATGCAGCAAATACTGGGAAAGCAGCTTTCTATGGATAAGGTTCTGGAAACTACGATTGAACGGTTCAGCAGTATCTTTCATGAAGGCATACAAGAGACATGTTTAGAAGAAATCATCTAAAGAAACCAGACTGGCTCAAGGTTAGGATTCCATCGGGGAAGGAATACAAGTCAATTTATAAAATCTTGGAGAAGAACAATCTATCAACCGTCTGCCAGGAGGCGCGTTGTCCTAACATCGGGGAGTGCTGGAATCGGAGAACTGCAACGATCATGATACTGGGTAGAGTATGCACCCGCGCCTGTCGTTTCTGTGCCGTCGCGACGGGTAATCCGATGGGTACTTTCGATCCAGATGAGCCTGTACACGTTGCTGAGGTAGTAAAGTCTCTGGGGCTGAAATATGTTGTCATTACCTCGGTTGATCGAGATGATCTGGAAGACGCTGGCAGTGGTCATTATGCCGAAACGATTAAGTCCATAAGAGAGAAGAACCCGGACACAAGAGTGGAAGCGCTCGTTCCCGATTTTGGAGGTGACACGAATTGTCTGCAGAAAATAGTCGGCGCGCGTCCCTATGTGATAGGGCATAATGTCGAAACCGTTGAGAGACTCACGTCCCACATTCGGGACCGCAGGTGTGGTTATGAGAGGTCATTGAATGTTTTGAGAAAATACAAATCGCTTGATGCGGGTATCCTCACGAAGAGTGGTTTCATGGTTGGTCTGGGTGAAACTAGTGAGGAGATAAGGAAAACCCTAGAAGACCTGCAGGATGCCGGTGTCGACATCGTAACGATTGGTCAGTATCTGCAACCAACAAAAAAACACCATGATGTCCAAAGGTATTATACACCCGAGGAATTCGATAGTTTTAGGAAAGTTGGCCTGAAAATTGGCATCAGACACGTACTCAGTGGTCCATTGGTGCGGTCATCATATCGCGCCGGAGAAATCTTCACTCAATAGCCGGGGGTGTCTGATTCCTCCGCACCTCGGTGAAACCTTGAGTCGTCATTACTAGTCCTACTGAGGAGGATTCACTTGTAGCGATGAGAACCGTTGTGCATCATAAAAGCATTACCAACGATGGTTCTCAAGAAATGGAGAAGACCCGGGCGGCTTTGCTTGACTTGACACAAATTTCGGCTATTATTGCACTGCGAAAGGGGAGAGCATGTCAGAAATATTGCAGGAGCTATTGAGCAACAATGAGAAGAAAATAATTCTAATTGTCATGGACGGTCTGGGGGATTTGCCGGCTCCTGAGAAAACGGCATTGGAAATCGCTAAGACACCAAGCCTCGATAAATTGGCAAAGAAGAGTAGTTTCGGTTTTACCGTTCCGATATCACTCGGTATTACACCGGGCAGCGGGCCGTCACATCTGGCATTGTTTGGCTATGACCCGATTGAGAACCAGATCGGTAGGGGTGTGCTCGAGGCGTTAGGTATTGATATGGATGTGAAAGAAAATGACCTCGCGGTACGCGCAAATTTCGCGACGGTAAGGGATGGTGTTATCGTTGACCGCAGGGCGGGCAGGATTCCTACCAAGGAATGTGCAAGACTCTGTCAGAAGCTTCAATCTGCGATTAAGTCCGTTGAGAATGTCCCGGTCACGATACAGCCAGCCAAAGAGCATAGATTTGTCGTGAAGTTCGAGAACGCAGGGCTCTCTGAACATCTTACCGATGCTGACCCGCAAAAGGAGAACAGAAAACCGGTGTTTGCCGAAGCCAAGGAAGAAGATGCTCAGAGATCGGCCGAAGTCATCAATGCTTTCATCAGGAAGTCGGCCGAGGTCTTGAGCGATGAGAAGCAAGCTAACTACGTGCTGCTAAGAGGTTATGCTAGAAACCCGAATCTTCAACCCGTGGCCGAACGCTATGGAGTGTGCGCTGCGGCAATTGCTACCTATCCAATGTACCGGGGTCTCGCCGCATTGGTAGGCATGAGAATACTGAAGACCGGCGAAACAGTGGCCGATGAGATTAATACCCTGAAGGAGAATTTCATAAACTACAATTTCTTCTTCATACATATCAAGGGTACGGACAAAGCCGGCGAGGATGGTGACCAGCCACAGAAGGTCAAGGTCATTGAAGAATTTGACAAGAGCCTGCCTTCCATAGTGAATCTGAAACCAGACGTATTGTGCATCACTTCAGATCACTCAACGCCGACTCTACTGCACTCCCATTCGTGGCATCCTAATCCCGTGTTGTTGTATTCAAAATACGTTTTTGCGGAAAAAAAGCGTTTTACCGAAAGAAACTGTGCTATGGGAAACCTTGGCAAGCTGAGATCGATGGATATTATGCCATTGCTTCTTGCCAATGCGTTGAAACTCAAAAAATATGGAGCATAAAATGAGTAAGATCAAAAATAAGGCACTTATTTCCGTTGCAAACAAAGAAGGGATCGTTGAATTTGCGAAGGCATTGAAGCGCATGGGTTTTGAGATCATTGCGACCGGGGGCACGCAAAAGCTACTGAGTGATAATAGCATAGAGGCAATCAAGATATCTGATTATACGGGTGGTTCGGAAAGTGAACGTGTCAAGACCTTGAGTCAACGCATCGCAAAAGAAATCCTTGAGACTGGAGATATCGGTCTGGTGGTTTGCAATCTCTATCCGTTCTTCGCTCAGAAGGACAAACCATTAGAGGAGATGATTGAGTTGATTGACATCGGCGGTGTAACGCTGATCAGGGCAGCCGCAAAGAACTACAAGAAGGTGTGCGTGGTACACGATCCGAATCAATACGAATATGTAATCGGCGCTTTGCAAAAAGACCAGGCTGATGAGAATTTAAGGCTTGAGTTAGCCAAGAACGCATTTGATTACATCGCTTGGTATGATGCGATCATTGCTGGATATTTCACCCCGGATTTCGCGTCCCGGCGGTATTTTGCAGCCGCCGCCGAGAGGTTCATTCCCCTGCGCTATGGAGAGAACCCGCATCAAAAAGCGGCATTCTATCTGAATAGAATTTATCAGGATGGTTTCAAGATTCACGGCGGCAAGGAGATATCATACAACAATATCCTCGATGCTGACGTCGCGTTCGGGACGGCAATTGAATTCACCGAAGAGATTGCCTGTGCGATCATCAAACATCAGACCCCATGTGGGGTTGCCCTTGGCGAGAACCAGCCAGAGGCTTTCGAGCGTGCCTACATGGCTGATTCCTTATCTGCGTTTGGCGGCATTGTCGGCTTGAATCGAAAGCTGGAGCCGGACACGGCAGAGCTCATTATCAAACACTTTTTTGAAGTGATTATTGCCCCAGCCTATGATGAGAAGGCTCTGGAAATATTACACAAGAAGAAAAATCTGCGCATTGTTGAATTGGACCCAGAGTTGATTGAACCGATGGTATACCGGCCAGTTTTCGGCGGCATACTAGCGCAGGAGCGAGATCTCGCTGACCTGAAGGACTGGGAGGTTGTGACGAAGAGACCCCCTGACGATTATGAAACCGCGGCGTTGAAATTTGCCTGGAAGGTGGTGAAATGGGCAAAATCCAATTCCGTCGTTTTCGCTATCAAGGGACGAACCGTGGGTATCGGTGCCGGACAGACATCGAGGGTAGGAGCAGTTGAAATCGCACTCCGCCAGTCAGTCGACCGGAGTGCGGGTATTGTGATGGCTTCGGATGCGTTCTTTCCCTTCCGCGACGGCATTGATACGGCGGCTAAGGGCGGCGTTACCGCAGTTATCCAGCCGGGCGGTTCGAAGCGCGATCAGGAAGTCATCGATGCGTGCAACGAGCAGGACATGGCCATGGTTTTCACACATCTGCGGCATTTCCGGCATTGATTTTGGATTGTTGTACTGTGCCTAATATGAAACTACAGTATCACCCATAGACCCATGCTGAATAGCAATTCATCGCGGTCGTTGTTTGTATTGTGACCTTCGTTATACTTGTATAATTGACCGATATTGGATTTTATGTGGAATCTGGTTTTATATGTGTAGTCTATACCGCATTTTATTTGCAGCGTTCTTTCGACTACACCCGACGGAAACGGCGGATTGATTGAACCACCTTCGTCTTCATAAGGAACGTATACACTCCCCTCTCCTTTTCGTGAGTAGTCGATCGTTAAATGAGGTCGCACACCGTACTTGTTTTCATAACGTAGCGAAAAGGATACCTGATCAACGTCATTACCCAAAGGGAAACCCAAGCAGCGGCCGCGGCGTTCATACACATTAAGCGCTGTTTCGTGGGTATACACCCACTTGTCGACCGAGGTGTAATTGATCTTGGCGATCAATGTTTGCCAAACCAGTGATTTCAATCCTACTTGGTATGCTAGTTTATCCGGATAAGGGTCGTCTTCATACATGTAGTCATCGATGAGTAATTCAGCATATAGTATCGAATTAAACAATTGCAGCTGGAAATCAAATGACCACATGACGTTGTCGTCAATGATTTCATTGCGGTCACTACCCCATTGGGCAAGATAGTAGGGGAGAAAAAAGTTTAGATACATTGGCTCGAGAGACCCGCTGAAAAGAATTGCCTCTGAAAATCCGATTTTCAAGAACCTTTTCAGATTCAACCCGAGGCGGTGGATTGACACGAACCGAGATTCTGTGGCATCCAGCACCGAAAAGATACCGCTGAACTCGAAGTAACGCCCGGGTACTTGCAGCGAGAATCCATCATAACTTTGGTGGCCCGGGGAAAAGAGAAGACTGTGCGTGTCGCCCGGTCCTAACAGGAAATTCCGGCGGCCGAAATCGAACATTATCCTATCGAAGTCAAGGCGGATCAATCCTTCATCCAGATAGACCTGGAAATCATTCCAGGGCTTCGGACCGAGGCTATCGAGCTCATTTGCACGGCTGAACCTCGTGCCATGAGCGTATTCCACACGCGGGATGATTCTTCCACCTATCCGTCCATCAAGAATCCCACCGTATATTTCAGGTTCGCTCTGATATGCACCAGCCACATGTAGCAGGTATGAGGAACTCGGATTTTTGGTTAGCAGCGGCGAGAAATAAGAGATAATCCTTCGGTCAATATCATTGACTGTGGTTTCTTTGATCAGCAGGTCATCTAGTTGGCTGATTATCCATTGTGCATCATGTGGGCGTAGCGAGGGTACATCAAAAAATCCTCTGAGCTGGAGATATTCGATATTTTCCATGATCGGTGAATCCAGGGGTACGGTGTATGAAAGTAATATGAATAACAACATCATTTCCTCCTTACTTTAGTGCATACCGGAAAAGGTAAGATCACTTGTATTATATCACAAGTTTTCGATTTTGCAACAGTGAAAAGATTTATGAACACGAGTACCATTTCTTTGAAAAGTGATAGGTGAACCAGAGCATCTTTATGATATGTTAAAAGCCTCTCTCGAAGGTCAGGTGTAGTTTACCATCACGCCACCTCCCGCCCTTCGGCCAGGCGACTGTAATCGAAGCGTTTCCGTAACTGGATCGCGCCTCAAGGCCGAGACCGTATGAGTAAAGCAGCTCACCATCGAGACGTGCGACGTCGACGAGTGGGAAAATCGGCAAGCGGTGATACTCAAGATTGAGCCATAATGCACTGCTGACAAGGAATTCGTCCTCAAGATACCCTCTCAGAGTTCGTGCACCGCCCACGCGTATGTAATCGAAAAACTCCAAGGAGTCAGTTCGTACCCGGTGATAGTGCAGACCGATGATTACCCGATACATAATACAGTCACTGTCGTACACGATTTTCAGCCTGTCGGCCTCTCGAAATAGATAATCGAGATGACCCTGCTGTGAGCAAGACCAATCATATTTTTCGTAGTCGAAGCCGAGGCCGATACCAAGCAGATTGTCGGAGCTTTCATAGCTTGCCGTATCATTCCTGTAATAGTTTACTAGCTCGATTCCTGAAAGCAACGAAACGTTGAAGTATTCGCCGATCGGCGCTCTGAACCGCACTTGTCCTTCAATCAGTCTGGCGGTATCATAGGTCCAGATCGAGAAATTGGCGTCGAGCATTGCCGGGGCGATGAGCACCGGGTCACGATACTCGAGAGAAAATAGTCTCTGGTATTCATAATTGAAATTCATCTGTCGAAGCGTGCCTAAAAGACTATAGGAAGAGAAGGATGCGCCGAATTCGGTATTGTCGCTACTCAGTGACCCGGAAAGAGTCAGAAAATCACTCTGTGTTTCCTCTAATGCAAGCAGTAGATAATACTTACCATTGCGGTCGAGAACACCTTCTCCGATGCCTGCGAATGCTTTTGTGCGCATTAGCCTAATTTTCGCTAATGCGACCTTCCGCGAGGAGAAATATTCACTTTTCTGCCAATTGACCAGTCTTTTCGCAGCACTGACATCGGTGTGGCCATCGGTTTGGAAGTATACGTCTTCGATGATGACCCTCGTTCCCTCGTTAATAACGAGTATCAGTCTATCCGCCTTTTCAACATCATCATATGATAGTTCGGGTGCAATCGTGCAGAACGGAAAACCGGCATAGTTGTATTTGCTGAGAATATCGGATATCAGACGTTCGGCCTCGTCATCATTACTGATGCTTGTGTTATCTTTGAGTAGGTATTTCGACGAAAAGAAAACGTTACCCGTTATTTCCACTGCCACGTCTTGAGTAGACAGTAGAAACGCTAAGGCAATGATGTTGTGTAACAATATGACACTACACCTAGATCAACATTGAAAAAGGTAAGGATGCCACTTGGCATTCGGACTGCCAAATTCGTTAAGTACAAACGTAAAGTAATTTGGTCTTTTTGGCTTCTTCAAGGGAAACATGCCTGCTTGCTTCAAACTACGGTTCCCTTTCTTATTATTGCACTCGTGACATGCACAGACCAAGTTTTCCCACGAGTCGTCACCACCCAGCGCTTTTGGTAATATGTGATCCGCCGTCATCAAGCCCGTCTTCTTGCCACAGTATTGACACTGATGATTATCTCTCTTTATAACATTCTTTTTGGTGAGCGAGATCTCTTTACGCTTTATGTGTATATAATACCTTAATCTAATAACCGACGGCACACGGTAGCTAATGCTGACGGCATGGATGACCTTACCGTCTTCCTTCTCGACCATGTCCACCTTGCCTAATATCAAAAGGGTAATCGCCCTTTTGAGTTTTAGGATGGTGAGTGGCTCATAGTTCTGGTTCAGCAGTAATACGGGCAGTCGTAGCATCAATACTCGATTTGAATCGGTGCGATTTTGTCAATAACAAATTTCCGGCTATAGGTGAAGACTCCAAAAATGCTCGATGAATCTTCATATTCAACGTAGATCCGAAAAGAATCAGGTTCGGAATGGTCTACCAAGATGTTTTCTGGCCTAAGCATGATATTTATTTCGGTCCCGCGCTTTATCAGCTCCTCCCGAATCATGTCGTCGTTTTGAACTGGCCCGATGCGTACAGTATTCTCAACTTTTTCACTAATCGTCCCATAATTGAAATGAACACGGGCAACTTGGTATCCAGTGTAACCCACGACCAAGAGCACGATTAGCAGGAATATGACACCGAAACCAGAGATCCCTCTATTCATTACGATCCACCCTTGCAATAAAACCACTTATCTTCTTCGAGTTCTTCTATCAAGTTACTGGCGCGTGTGATTTCATTGTTGCAATATTGCGTGCACTGCGCATCAGGTTTTGCCTTAGTATAATATGAAATGGCGGATTTGAAGTAACTCATCGCATTGTTTAGTATGCTGCAGTTCTTCGTGCTCTTATCCTTGACCCATTGATTACGGGCGATAATGGCTCTGCGCTGATAAACATCGCCCAGTAACAGGTACGCATACCGGTTACTGGGTTCTATTGTCAGCGCTTCTTTGGCCAGTTGCTCGGCGGTGCCATACTTACCACGTGTGATATTCAAATCAACCAGATAGTAGAGAGGTAATGCTTTGTCAGAGGCCAGCCGGCGCGCGGCCTGGAACTCTTGGTCAGCAGCCTGATATTTCTTTTGCCGCTGATAGGCTTCACCCAATTTCAGATGATAGTAGTAATTGTCGGGCTTGTTCTCGATTAGTTTTATGTACTCCTTCTCCGCTTCCGCGTAGCGCTTGAGTTCGAGCAATGTCTCGCCGAGTTTCTCAACAACCTCCATATTATCGGACCTTTTGGCAACGATGTCCTTCAAATACGATATTGCCATGTCGGGCTGGCTCATCTGAATATAGACATCGGCAATTGCATACTGAGTACTCAAGTTCTCGCGTTCATACAGTAGGCTCTTATTGTAGTAATCAATGGCCTTTCGATGTTGTCCCATTTCTTTGTAGACATATCCCAAACCATTGAGTAGATTCACATTGGTCGAGTCTTTTTCCAAGCCGCCTTCGTATTCGGCAATTGCTTCGGTGAACCTTTTCTGTTCGGCATATAAGGCACCCAGCCCTTCGTAGGCACGGGGGTCATTCGGGTCAATCGTTCTTGCCCTTTTATAGAGAGATTCAGCAGTCGTTTTCTCGAGCTTCGCGCGATGGGTTTTGGCAAGGGCAATGTAAGCGCCATAGAATCCGGGCCACAATTCTATGGCCTTATTGAAGTTCTTAATGGCTTCGTCGTAATTACTCTGCTTATAGTACTCAAACCCAATAGAATAGTGCTGTTCTGCTTCTCTTCTTTGTTCCTCGGTTGTCTTCACGACTGGTTCCTGCGTGGTTTGTGAGGGTGCACAAGACAAGAGTAAACTCGTTGTGATGAGTATCACAAGGCCGACACCCATAATCATTCTTTTCATCTTTGCCTCCATTTCCTTTGTTATGTAATATGGAGCCGACGGGATTCGAACCCGTGACCTCTTGACTGCCAGTCAAGCGCTCTCCCAACTGGGCTACGGCCCCGGATTTGCTCATTTAGTTTAATGAGATTATATTGTAAAACTACTCTGAAGTCAAGGATAATCTATGAAGATGCGTTGCGGTGCTGGTTTGGAAATGCGAGCAGTCTAAGTGTGTCGGGTTCGTCTTAAGATCCACATCCTGTTGGTTGGTTTCGAAAAGCGATTCGTTGATCGGGTACCGGTTTCGTTCGAAACCGTAAAACGCAACCGTATCGCACTTCGCAACCGATTACCGACCATGATAATGCACACGTGCGCGTATGATCCACCGTAGGGCAAACGACGGCTGGGAAGGGCGGGTAAGAGGGGGCACGGGAAATGCCCCCTTCTGTGTTATTCTATTCTTCATCCTCGGGTATTTCGTCTCCGGGCTGCAGCACGATGTAGGGCAGGCACCAGGCACGCGCATAGTATGTGGCGTCAGCGGTGTCGAAAAGAGTCTGCCAGCCGATCACATCCGTCGCGCTGTGACGCACTGCGGGCGTGACGATTATGCTGTCGTGGGCAATGACCCAGGTGCGTGTAAATGTATTGGTGTTCTCCCGATAAAATGGTCGCCGGATATGATGTCCAATGCCTGGTCGGTGTCCGGTTCCGTGATGTAAGAATGCCCACGTGGAATCGTCTTGAGCATTACACACAACCGTGACCTCGACCGTGTCGCCAGGATAGAAAATGGGCAGTTCATCTTTCTCGAAATATGTATTTGCATCATTGACGACGAATTCGTAATTTCGGCTCGCCACCAGAGCTCTAATTTCGGTGATTGTCACGGGATAGTCAGTGTTTTCGGTGTAGATATCGGCCACGGTGAGACTGCCGAGTCGCCAATCTCCGCCCTCGTCTTTCCATAGCTTGACCTTACGAATAACGCTATCTGTGATGGCACGTTGATAAACGGGTTCCATTATGTCGTTGTTGACAAAGAACCCGTAACCAGGTGGTTCGCCGTGGAAATGCGCACGTATGGTGACGTCAGCACTGTCACCGATGATAATTATCTCATATTCACGAATCACTGGTCTCTCTATCCAGCGTACCCACCTGACGTAGGGTATGGAGTCGTTTAGTATGATTTTATCCGCGTTTTCTCTTGGAACTTGTGTGCTGTCGTCATGATTCTGGAGCGCTCCATCAGCGATATACCATGAAGATTCTAGGAGATCCCGAATCGATGCCTCATCGTTTTCTTTGGTGCAGCTTGTGATGAACGCCATGACCAACAGCAGAACTAGTAATAGTCTCACGTGTTTCATCCTTCCTCCTTTCACAGAGTTTGACGTCCGGTACTAGGGGAAAGGTTTAATTCTTGTGTACTAGCGCTTCTTTGATAATCTTGCGGCCAGGATGCTCAGCTCAAAGAGCAATAGCAAGGGCACCGATAGCAGTAGCAGGGTAAAGAAGTCGCCAGTAGGGGTAATAACCGCACATAGAATCAAAACGGCAACGATGGCTTCGGGCCTGTGCTTTCTTATTGTGTCAACATCCACGATACCCAACCTCATCAAGAAAAAGACGATTAGCGGCAGTTGGAACAATACACCACTTCCTAACATACACCAGAGGAAAAAATTCAGGTATTTCCCAATGTTCAGCAGGGGTTGAATCGTGTCACTGCCAAAAGAAAGCAGGAATTTCAGACCGTACGGTATGAGTATGTAGTATCCGAAAAGAATGCCGATCACGAACAGGATGAGCCCCGAACCGATGTAGCTGAGCGAAATTCTTCTTTCACTTTTGGTTAGACCCGGGCCGATGAACGCCCAAGTCTGATACAGCAAGAAAGGAAAAGCTATGATTATTCCTAAGAATAGTGCCACTTTGATCTGAGCAACGAACGCTTCTGCTGGTGCAAAGAAGTAGGTGGTCTCCAGCGAAGCGCGTTGAATTATCATGCCCATGACCTTTTTCGCAAAGAAGAAGCCAGCGATCGTGAACACCGCGACCCCAGCGATTGAGTACAGAATTCTCTTCCTGAGTTCTTCTAGGTGCTCAATGAATGTTGTCCGCTTTTCGTTCATGTGATATGCCGATATGAGATTGCTTCGGCTCTAATCGCGATACTCAAGAGGGAGGGAATATGCTGAGTTTTTTGATATGGCAAGGATTCGTTCGTCGATCACGAATACATAGTCATAATGTATCCGTGGCAAATTGTAGATGACTTTGTACGTTGCGGATGCGGGATCGTAGTAATAGATGCCCGAGTAGGTTGCGCAGTAAAGAACATCGTTGTCGGTGTCGATGTCATAGATGTTAAAGTAAGGGAGAAGCATCCAGCTGCTGTCGGTGCCTAGTGAATCGTCGACCACATCCGAATACCGTATGATTTGATTATTAAGGCCAAGAGAGTAGATATCATTTTCGATGCTGACGATGTCCTTCACGCCGAAATTGTATATGGTGGACCATCCCTCAATCACTTTGTTGTATTTGTACAGGGCAAATTCTCCTCCCACGTAGACTGCTTTCTCGGTAGGGTGAATGTAGTACACTGCATACCGATCCGGGCCGAAAGGTATCTCGATACTACTGCCTTTGATGATCTTATACATCCCAGAACGCGTTCCGACGTAGATATTATCCTCATCTGAACCCAGCGACAATACGTTTGTGTTGAAATTACCTACGGGAAATTCAAGTGAACCGCTTGTCCTTAAAACCAGATTATCTCGAGCGAGGAAAATATCATCGTCAATGGTAACGATGTCGGTCACCACGCGGTCCAAGCGAAGGTACTGCCAGTTTTTGTCGCCCGTTCGATAAGAAGATATTCCTGACGTGCACAGGAAATAGAGCCTTTCGGCAGATTTCTTGACGGTCGTAATTCGGGAATCAAGTGGGCCGTGGACGATGCGTTCGTTTTGCAGCGATATTTTGTTGTATTTCAATAAGCCATATTGATCAGTGCCGACATATAGATACATGCCGTCATCGTAGATTGACGTTATTGCGTATTGATGAAAAGGCATCTGTGAGGTTTGGGCGTCGTCATAATAGTAGTACGGGTTGAGGAATGGATACTCCCGGGTATCGCTCGGAGATGTCTTTTTGTACCAGCTCAGATTTTGTGGAAAATAACTAACGTTGGATAATACTCCGGTTGTTTTGTCGAGGGCGTACTTCTCGCTTGTCTCGGTACCCTCGATGTACAGCATGCTCGCATCGATGGCAAATCTATATACGACGCAAGAGATAGGGTACTCCCTCAGATTATAAGTAGTTTGAGAAAGACGGAGGACACGGTCTGGACAGACAATCCAGAGGTCATTGGTGTACCGGTCATACCCTACCAGTTCAGGGACGCAATCGAAATATATCGATTTCTCAAAGGTGAAGCTTTGTTTGTTTATGAACAGCAGATGTTGACCACTCACGGCAAACACTTGCAGATCAGAGGTGGCAATTGATTTGACTTTTCCGAGAGGAGGCATTATTGTATAACGGTCCCACATTGCATTCCGCGGGTAGATATTGACCTGAAGCAAGAAACAGAGTAAAAGATTGATCATCACATTTTATTGTGCAAACTCTCTCCTCAGAAGAAAATTCATGGCTTTGGGAAGGTAGTCTATCAAGTCTCCAGCCATGAGTGTGTATTCATTTGTCTCATCCATTGCCCGGTCAGCGCATAATCCGTGCAGAAAGACGCCGGTAATGGCAGCGTCCAATAACGTCTGGCCTTGCGCCAGTAGACCGCTGATCATACCGACTAGAACATCACCGGTACCGGCCGAGGCGAGTCCCGAGTTACCCGTTGGATTCACATACGTTGTGCCATCCGGCGCAGCGATTACGGTTGGTGCTCCCTTGAGTACCAGGATGCAGTCAAATCTCTTGGCATACGTCGTCGCCAGTTCGACTCTTCTCCGGTTGATTTCGCGCGGTTTGATCTTTACTAATCTAGCCAATTCACCGGGATGTGGTGTAAGTATGAATGGTGCCTTGATTTTCTTGAAGGTTCCCGGATGTTGGGCAAGAATATTGATCGCGTCAGCGTCAATTATCAGGGGTACGGTGATCTCAGGTAATATGAGACGGAGGAACTCGGCAGTCTCTGGGTGCGTCGTGATTCCAGGGCCGAGGACGACTGCCTCGCTGATTTTTGCGAGGCGTAGCAGTTGCCCTGCTGCTTTTGAGCTTATTGTTTCGTCCGCCGTCTGTGCCAACGGTACCTTAACGACCTCCAGTAGTCTGGATTCCAGAGCATCCATGATGCCGCGTGGCGCAGCCAGGCGGACCAGACCAGCACCCACCTTGAGAGCCGAGTGGGAGGCCAGCGCCGCAGCCCCAGAAAACCCACGTGCGCCCGCGACGACTAGTACATTTCCAAAGGTTCCCTTGTTGCCGTCGGGCGGACGGTAAGGAATCAGTGAGAGAATATCGTCGTATTCGATGACCCGTGGGAATTCATTATCGATCAATGAATAAGGTATGCCAATGTCAATCGTATACAAGTCTCCACAGAACGCTCGACCTGGGAATAGGTAGTTGCCTCTTTTGGGTAGGCACATGGTGGCTGTAGCATCAGCAATGACACATGTCTTCTTGAATTGACCGTCGTCGCCATTGACACCTGAAGGGATATCGATTGATAAGACAAACGCCTCGGTATTATTGATGAGTTCAATCGCTTGATAATGGATACCTTTCGGCATACCACTGAAGCCGGTGCCAAAGATTCCGTCGACTATCACTCTCGGATTGAATGCGCGGTTCACGTTATCGAGATTGCCGAAGCGGGCAGTGGGGTATATGTCTAACTTTGCCTTCTTAGCGAGGTCGAAGTTGAGCAAGGCGTCGCCCTTCAACTCGTTCACTTTGCCCAGAAGCACAATTTTCACGAGGGCCCCGCGATTGTGCAGATGTCGGCCAATGACAAATCCATCACCTCCGTTGTTACCCTTACCGCAGATGATCAACACCCTCAAATCCTCCAGAGGGAAGTAATTATCGAGCACGTCAACGCAACCACGGCCGGCATTTTCCATGAGAACAGCGCTGGGAATACCTAGTTCGTTCATCGCCCAGGTGTCGATCTTCTTCATCTCGGCATTGGTAACTAGTCGCATACAAAATTCTATGGAAAAAAATGAGAAAGTCAATATTCAATGGCTTCGACACGCATTAACAGGGTGGAGCGAAAAGACGTGCAACAGTATTGAGCTAGGAAAGGACTAAACGACAGCACGCGTACGCTGTCGAATCTATGAGTGTGGGCTTGACTTAGTGCATGGAATATATATAATCTGCAAAGGAGTAGAAAATGATTTTTTTCTTATTTGGTCAGAGCTCAGGGCAGAGTAATCCCATCATGGGTTTGCTGCCATTGATACTCATATTTGTTGTTTTTTATTTTCTCTTGATTCTGCCACAACAAAGAAAACAGAAGCAACACAGAAGATTGATAGCCGAGTTAAATAAGGGGGATCGTGTTGTGACGTCCTCTGGTATCCGGGGCACAATAGCTAACGTGAAAGAGGATACCATCACCCTTCTAATCGCAGACGGCGTAAAGATTGAGCTGGAAAAGGGACACATTGTAAACAAATTAAAGCCCAGCGGTAGTTAAGACCAACTTACATAGTTCGGGGCAGCAGACACGGAGTAAAAATTGGCACTGTCGGTTCTAAAATATCCAGCATCAGGGTTGAGAAAGAAGGCCGCGCCAGTAGAGAAGATCGGTGAAGAGATCTTCAATCTGGTCGAGGCCATGATTGAGACCATGCTTACGGAAGACGGCCTTGGTCTGGCGGCTAATCAGGTTGGCAAGGATTCAAGGATTTTCGTCTTGAACACGACACCGCGTGAGGAACAACCGCAGTCCATGGCTTTCATCAACCCGGTCGTGCTCCATCAAGAAGGCGAGGTGAAAGGTGAAGAAGGTTGCTTGAGTTTTCCCGAACTCTATTTGGATATTGCAAGACCCGAGAAGGTACGAATCTATGCAAAGGATTTATATAATGAGGGTTTTATACTCGACGTAGCAGGGATCCTAGCCCGCGCCGTAATGCATGAAATGGATCATCTGAATGGTATTCTATTTATCGATCACGCGGCGGACACGGATCGTGAAAATCTCCAAAAATACCTGGCTGGTCTGGCAAAAGAAGTTGAGGTCCGTGAAGAACGATGAACATATTCTTTTTTGGCTCGACGGACTTTTCCTTACCCATATTGCAGCGTATTCATGAAGCATTCGGCGTTTCGGGTGTTGTGATTACGAAACCAAGACCGAGGGGCCGGGGTTTGAGAACGACACCACCGCGCGTCGCCGAATGGGCTGAGCGCCTCGGGTTGAACATATACATGCCCGATGATCCGAACAGCGAAGCTTTCATCGACGAATTGAGAGAACTGAGGCCGGATTTGTTCGTGCTTTCCGCGTACGGGTACATCTTGAGCAAGACTTTGCTTCAGCTTGCCCGACTCGGAGGGATTAATATTCATCCATCATTGTTGCCTAGATATCGAGGCGCTGCACCGATTCAGAGAGCCATCATGGCCGGTGAGGAAAGAACAGGGATTACCATATTTTTTATGGACGAGAAGGTTGATCACGGCGAGGTAATTGCTCAGCGTGAGATACCGATTGAAAAAGATGATACCTATGGTTCGCTTGCTGACAAACTCGCGCACCTGGGTGCCGAAATGATAACCGGTGTTATACAGAGGGTGAAATCCGATAGTCATGAGCTAACCAAACAGCAAGAGGGAAAAGCATCATATGCGCCTAAGATAAAGAAGCAGGAATTTTTCATCAACTGGGAGCAGACTGCGGAAAAGGTATATAACCATATTCGGGCTCTGTTGCCCCGACCCGCAGCAAGAACGCATTTCAGGCAGCGTGAGTTGATGATCACGCGGGTACAGCTCGGAGACAGGAAACTTTCACCTGGGATGCTCTCGGTGGAAGATAAGAGATTGTACGTTGGTGCGGGTAACGGATCACTCGAGCTGCTTGAGGTCAAACCAGAGGGCCGCAAAGCAATGTCGGCTCGTGATTTCATCAATGGTTATCGCATACAAGAAGGAGAGGTGTTAGGATGACTGCGCGTGAGGCAGCGCTCAATGCGCTCTGTGAAGTGGAAGAGGGGAAGAATCTCAAAGACGCCTTGGGTGCGATCTTTGAAAAAAACGAAATCAAGGATGAGGATCGACAACTCGCAAATGAACTGGCGTTTGGTACGCTGCGGCATCGTGAAGAAATAGACCAGATAATCAGAGAAACCCTGACCGGTGATTTCTTCTCGCTCGATATCGTACTCAAGAATGTATTGAGAATCGCTGTTTATCAGTATTTGTTTTTCGACCGGATACCGATTTATGCAATCGTTAACGAAGCGGTCAATTTCGGACGAAACCTGAAAGAAAAAGGTTTGATCAATGCCCTGCTGCGCGGTGTTATTAGAAACAAGCGGGTTCAGGTATTACGCGAGCCACGTGCCTGGGTTTTTCGGAAAATCATTGAAGCCTACCAGGTAGAGGGCGAGAAGATCATAGAATGTTTCAAGATTCGTCCTACGCCCTATATCCGTATCAATCTATTGAAAAACAGTGTTGAAGAGGCGCGAGAAAGATTACGCATGAACGGCTTGGATTTCAGACCTGCGAACTGGTTTTCCGAATTTAAGTCGGTCGATCATCTCAGTTTAATCATCAACAGTCCCCTGATGAAGCAAGGATACATTTCGATTCATGACGAAGCACAGGGTTTGGTTTGCCACCTCGTGGCTCCGAAGCCAGGGGAGAAAATCGTCGACCTCTGCTCGGCACCAGGGAGCAAGGCAACCTATATGGCCGAGTTAATGCAGAATGAAGGTATGATCATTGCTGTCGAAGTCAGCAATGAGCGATTAAAGTTGGTGGTGGACAACGCGGATCGATTGGGCATTCGAACCATAAGGCCAGTTATTGCGGATGGCCGTTACTACACTCTCGTAGGTGTAGACAAGGTACTCGTAGACGCGCCGTGCACCAATGCTGGTGTTATTGCAAAAAGGCCTGAGGTGAAGGATCGGGTGAACAAAAAGGTTGTTACAAGGTTGGCCAAGCTCCAATACGACCTACTTACAAATGCGGCAAAATTCTTACGGGTTGGCGGTTCACTAATATACTCAACCTGTAGTATTTTACCCGATGAGAATGAAGATGTCGTTGCGCTGTTTCTGAAGGATAATCCTAATTTCGTCGTCGAACCAGCAAAGGATTTCGTGCCGCAAGGCGACGAGTTTCTCAAGGTATTACCTTGTGATCATAACACCGACGGTGTTTTTGCGGCAAGACTCAAGAAGGTTGAATGAGTTCCCTTTGATGGAATGAAAAAAAGTAGTAAATGATTCGGCCCGACATTAGCGATGTCGGGATCGGTTCTCCGCAAAATTTGAGTATTCTCGTATAATCATCACAAGAAAAAGCATACATATAGAAATACCCCGTGATTTCATGCCTAATATCATGAATTAAGGCCATATTAGTACTTGACAAATATCAAATAATATGTAAAATGGGGTGAAATGGGGAAAAATGGGGAACATTAGATTTCGTGGATTCTTCACGCATATCCTAGACGACCGCAAACGACTGGCCATACCTAGTCAGTTCCGTAATGTTTTGAATCACGAATCAGAAGGCCGGGTGATTCTCACCCCTGGTTATGATCGTGAAATTGCTGTCTATCCCTTGAAGATATGGGAGGAGATCGAAGACAAGGAGTTATTGTCTCTCTCCATGGATTACTTACAGTCGCGTCGCTACCGGCGCCATTTCACCTTTGGTATCAAGGAGGATCGACTCGATGCCCAAGGAAGAATATTGATCCCAGATTTCTTGCTCGCGCATGCCCGGGTCACCAAGGAAGTCGTGATTGTTGGTGAAATTAACTACATTGAATTATGGTCTCCTGAGAATTATGCGGTGTTTGGTAAGGAAGTTGAGAAATTCTATTCAGAAGATGCTGAAGGCATCGAACGTTTAAGAAGGAGGAAAGATGAAAATACAAGCCGTTGAGGCAATGAATGACAAGAAGGTTTCATTTTTTCTGCCGAGTGGTGAAATCGACGAGCCTGGATTCGAAAAGATAGAACTCAAGTTTAAACAGATGATCGAAGAGGGTGATTTCAATATAATAATCGATCTTTCGCGGGTGAGTCATATTAACTACAAGGTCGTCGGATGGCTCATCGAATATCAACAGAAATTCAAGAAATACGGGGGTGATATAAAGCTCGTAAACGTTTCACCCTACTTGTACGATATCTTAAGATTATACGGCTTTTATCCGTTTGAAATCTATCCATCACGCAGAGCCGCGCTCAAGAGCTTCGCCTGATTGATGGCACAGCAACAGGTTTTTCATCAACCTGTCCTAGTAGATGAAGTTATTCATTGGATGAACCTGAATGACGAGGGCTTGTACTGTGATTGTACGGTCGGTGGTGCGGGGCATCTTGTGGCCATGTTGAAGAATACCGACGCGGCGCGGTTTGTCGGTATCGACTGCGACCCCGAGGCAGTCGCCCATAGCCGCCACGTTGTGGCTGATTATCGCAATCGGTGTTTTATCTTCGAAGATAACTTTATTAATCTAGATTTAATCCTTGATAAAATAAACATCCGATTTGTCAATGGTATACTTTTCGATTTAGGTGTTTCATATCATCAGCTAACGACCTCGGCTCGTGGATTCAGTTTTGACCGAGCGGGTGATTTGTTAATGCAGATGTCGCCAAAAACCGAATCCTTGCGTGACAAATTATACAGAGTACGCGAAGATGAGATAATGCGTGTTTTGAAGGAATATGGTGACGTCCGTAATTATCGGAAGTTGGGAAAAAGAATCTTTGAACTCCGAGATGCTCTCCATACGACTCTTGATTTGAGAAGTGTTGTCGAAGAATCAGTTCCAAGACGATACTTGAAAAAGAACCTACACAAAGTATTTCAGGCTTTGAGGATTTGGACGAATCAGGAGTTGACAAATCTCAGGCAGGGTTTGCTTGTCGCCTTCCGAAAACTAGAAACCAAAGGCAGGATGCTCGTCATCGCCTACCATTCGGGTGAGGATAGGATAGTGAAATGTTTTTTCCGTGAGTTGAAACAGGGAGGCAAGATTCGAATGTTAAACAAGAAGGTGATAAAACCTCGAGATGAAGAGGTTAAGAACAATCCGCGTGCGCGAAGCGCAAAGATGAGGGTAATCGAAAAATGCGTGCGCTCGTAATTTTCATCTCGGTTATCATTTATCTCTTCGTGCTCGTGTTCATTGAGAGTGAATTGGTGAAGATTGAGGTACGCATGGAGGAGTTGAAGAACCGTGCTATCGCTTTGAGGAATCGGAAAAAGCAATTGGAATCCGAATTGATCGACATTGCCAATCTCGCAAACATTGAGGCTTCGGCAAAAGCGATGGGGTTTGTGTTCCCGGATGATGATGATGTGTTAGGGGTAGTCGAGTGATCCGAACGAAAATTCTCAATTTCCTTCTCTTTTTCCTCTCGCTGGTCTTTTTCTCCTATCTTTTCTATATACAATGCTTCAAGCATCAATACTACGAAGCAAGAGCGAAGCGACAGCACGAAAAGAAATATGTTCTGTTGGGTACCAGGGGCAACATATATGATCGAAATGGTATCCCTATTGCTACATCGGAACCATGTTTCAGTGTTTTTTGTACACCGCGCTATGCGGTTAGAAAAAATGAGCTGGTTCGTGAAATCGCCGGGGTTTCTCGTAAGTCACGCGCTCAGATAAGAAAGTTGGTCGACACCCGTGAGTTCTTCTGGATCGAGATGAAGGTGGATAAGAAGCGGCGTGATCGATATCTGGCGATCGACGATCCAAGTATCGGTTATACCAACGACTTGAATCGTCTCTACAACATGCCCGAAATCTTTGCCAGCCTGATCGGTAAGTGCGGTATGGACAATCGTGGTATCGAAGGTCTTGAGCTGCAGTTTAACGACATCCTCAGCGGTGAATCGGGATTTGCGGTATATCAAAAGGATCCGACCGGTGGAATCTTTCCTTATCATAATCATCCCGAGAAGGAACCTCAATCGGGCAAGGATGTCTACCTGACGATCGATCTCCAGTTGCAGGCGATCCTTCACAGGAAACTCAAGGATTGTCTAGAAAAGGAAGATGCCCGGACCGTAGCCGGCTTGATCATCGAACCGAGCACGGGAAGAATTCTTGCCATGGTTAACATTGGAAGAAACGGTGATCATAGAAATCATGTGGTCTGTGATGAATTTGAACCCGGGTCCACCTTTAAACTAGTGCCTTTGACATTTGCGCTGCAGAATGGGGTAAAGGAAACCGATGTGATCGACACCCAAGATGGTAAGATAAGAGTGCGCGGACATCTTATAAACGATTACCGAGACTACGGTATTGTCACAGTGCGCCAGGCCATTGCTCATTCGAGCAATGTTGCGATGGTGAAGTTATCGGAAAAATTCGATCGGGAAAACTTCTTCCTCTTGCTGCGAGATTTTGGGTTTGGAGAGCATACCGGTATTGAATTCCCCGGTGAGGTACGAGGTCGATTGCCTGACGCTACCAAGGTTAACGATGTTGAATTTGCGACCCTGGTTTTTGGCCAAGGACTGACCGTGAATTTGCTTCAGCTGTCGATGGCCTATCAGGCAATCGCGAATAGCGGAGTTTTATACAAACCCAATATTTTGCAGGAGATACGAGCAGGGAAGAAAATCATCCAGCAAAACCGTCCGTTGAGGATAAGACGTGTCGTTAGTTCGTCGATGGCTCGGCGCGTAACCGATATACTATGTGCAGTTGTTGAAGAAGGAAGTGGCGCTGCTGCTTCCTTTAATGACATCAAGATAGCAGGTAAGACAGGAACCGCTCAGAAAGTTGTTGATGGTAAGTACTCAAATAGCTCTATCGTTACTACCTTTGCAGGCTATTTCCCTGCTGCAGCACCCGATTACCTTATCATGCTCATGATTGATGAGCCGAAAAGCGGATATTGGGCGAGTACGATCGCGGCACCAGTATTCAGAGAAGTTGCTCATAGCATATATCAGATGAACTCGCATCGTTATGCGGCTAAGTGAGTTGATTCTCGGGGTCGACGGCCAGTTGTATAACATGAAAGATGTCGAGATACGTTCGCTTGAGTTCGATTCCAGGAAGATAAACCGAGATGCTCTATATATTGCGGTGCAAGGAGCAAGATACGATGGTCATAATTTCATACGGGAGGTGGAGAGCAAAGGAGCCGTGGCCGTCGTTACTCAGAAGAAGGTCGATACGACGTTGCCTCAAATAGTGGTAAGTGATACTCGCGATGTTTTGCGGAAGTTGGCAAAACGATTCTATGGCAATTTTGATAAGTTAATCAAAATTGGGGTAACCGGGACCAATGGCAAAACGACTACGGCCTTTCTGATTCACTCAATTTTGACTCAGGCGAGGAGGAACCCCGGCCTCATTGGGACAGTATATTATCTATCGAAAACAACGTACAAAGCAACACGCACGACTCCCGAGGCTCTAGATATTCTGAAATTATACAACGAATTCGAGATGCAGGGGCTCGATTCGGTGGTCATGGAGGTATCATCACATGCCCTTAAACTCAAGCGTGTGGAAGACATAGATTTCGACGTTGCAGTATTCACAAATCTGTCGCAGGACCATCTTGATTTCCACGATACCATGGATGATTATCGCGCATCCAAATTGCATATATTTTCGTTGCTCAAGCAGAACGGCCATGCGGTATATAACAACGATGACGAAATCGGCGCGTTCATTAAGGCATTACCGCTGGTTAATAAGATATCCTTCGGGACCAAGACCGGGAGCGATATTCAAGCTAGAATCGTTGAACAGACACTCGATGGTCTGAGACTCATGGTCCGGTTGGACGGCAATGAACATGAGGTCCGATCTGCCTTGATCGGGGAATTCAACTTATACAACATCCTGGCTGCGTTTGCGGCGGGTATTGCGTTAGACATTGATACAAAAAATATCGTCGGGGGTATTGAGAAATTGAAGACAGTGCGTGGGCGCATGGAACGCGTTGTCAGTAATATCTTTGTTGATTTCGCGCATACGCCAGCAGCAATCGAAAATGTTTTGCGTTCCTTGAGAAAATATGCCGTGGGTAGGTTGATCATTGTTTTTGGTTGTGGTGGCGATCGTGATAAGGACAAACGTCCAAAGATGGGTGCGATTGCCTCAAAACTGGCTGATATGGTAGTAATAACATCAGACAATCCGCGCACTGAGGTACCTACGCAAATCATCGATGATATCAAACGAGGCATTATAGGTAATAACTACAAGATTGTCGAGGATCGCGTAGATGCCATCAGATACGCGATCTCTTCGAGAGACGATAGCGATATTGTCGTCATTGCTGGAAAGGGACACGAAGAGTATCAAATCGTCGGTGATAGGGAAATTGAGTTCGATGATGCTGAGGTGGTACGGAAATGTTCCGAGAATTCATGTTAGGTGAGATCGTCGAGATGGTAAACGGCGAGGCAAGATTCTCCGGTGCTGAATTGGTGCGTCGTGTTTCGATCAATTCAAGGGAGACTAAACCGGGCGACCTTTTCTTTGCCCTGAAGGGGCAACATGCTGACGGGCATGATTATGTTGAGGATGCATTTCGACATGGTGCGCTTGCAGCAGTTGTTGAACGAGAACAATCATTGGTCAATGAAATACTTGTTTCGGATGCGCTTTTTGCCTTGGGAGAATTAGCACGAAATTATCGCAAGCATTTTACGGTAAAGACGATCGGTATCACCGGTACCACCGGCAAGACGACCGTGAAGAATTTGGTCGCGGCAATATTGAGAAAACAGTATCGAGTACTATGTACTGGGAAAAATTACAATTCGCTGATTGGTCTGCCGTTGACGATTCTCGGGTTATCAGGTTATGAAGACTACTCCGTATTAGAGATGGGAACTAACGCTCCTGGAGAAATCCGACGCTTGTGTGATGTTGCAAGGCCTGATATCGGACTGATTACTAACATAGGGCCAGGTCATCTTGCCGGGCTCAAATCGATTGAAGGCATCAGAAGGGAGAAATTCGCGTTGTTGGATGCGCTGCCGAGGGATGGTCTTGCCCTGGTCGGCGAAGGGGCGGGTGAGTCGACGAGGGATAATTTCGGTCGCTTCTCCCGAGACATGATAGAAACCGTTGAAATCACCGAACACGGTTCCAGTTTTTCCTATCACGGAAGTTCATTCTTTACTCAACTATTGGGTATGGCTAATGTGTACAATTGCTTGGCGGCGGTTTGTCTTACTTCATTAATGGGTATCGACTATCAGGCTCAGCGAGCAGCTATCGCTGAATCGAGACCCGAACCCGGCCGTATGGAACCGATATCGATAGGTGGTCTTTTAATAATCAATGATACCTACAACGCAAACCCGGCTTCCATGAAGGCAGCAATTGATTTCGTCACCGCACTGAACCGTAGAAAGATTCTTGTCCTCGGTGATATGCTCGAGCTCGGGTCACGGTCCCGAGAGTTGCATCGGGATGTCGGTCATTATGCGCAGCACCGCACAGATATGCTCATCACCCTGGGTCGTGAGTCAGAGTTTTACCGCGGTAAGCATTTTGTGCACAAAGACGAATTGCTCTGCTACCTGAACGAAACTCTGGCCGGAGACGAGGTCGTGTTGTTTAAGGCTTCTCGGGCACTTCGCTTTGAAGAACTTGTGAGCCGTATCCTGATGATGCGAAGATGAGGAAAACATTGTGTGGTTTTTTCTAAATGGTAGGTGAGAGAATATGCTATATTGGATTCTGTACCCACTAAGAGACTACTTTGGTCCCTTGAGACTCTTTGGCTATATTACTTTCCGTAGTGCCTACGCGGCAGTCTTTGCGATTCTCATCGTGCTTGTTTTCGGCCGAAAGTTCATAAATCTATTGGCCACCAGGTCGGTGACCCAGAGGGTAAGAACAGAAGTACCAGACAGTCATCGTGTAAAACAAGGTACCCCGTCTATGGGGGGCATTTTGATACTGGGTTCGATTTTGATTTCATCCCTTCTCTTCTGCGATCTGAGTAACCCTAACATACTCATACTTTTCACGGCAACGGTTTACTTCGGCCTCTTAGGATTCTGGGACGATTATATTAAGATATACAAGCAGCGGCCACGCGGTCTGTCGATTAAGACCAAACTCATTGTTCAGATAGTCTACGGACTGGCCTTGGGATTTTTCTTATACTTTTTTGGACCTGAGGGTTATACGGCCAAGACCAATCTCATTTTTGTTAAGAACTACGTCATAAGTTTTGGTGCATTCTACCCAATATTCGTCGCCATGGTGATAATCGGTTCTTCCAATGGAGTCAATTTAACTGATGGACTAGACGGCCTGGCGATAGGCCTGATCGGAGTGGCCGCGCTCGCCTATGCCACGCTCGCCTACGCGGCAGGCCATGTGATCATCAGTGATTATGTGAACATTATTTTCTTAAAGGCTGGTGGCGAAGTTACTGTCTACTGTGCCGCGATACTGGGTGCAAGTCTTGGGTTCCTGTGGTTTAACACATATCCGGCTCAGGTCTTCATGGGCGACACTGGCGCCCTGAGTCTTGGCGCAATAATCGGAACCGCCGCGATACTCATCAAACAGGAAATCCTCTTGGTGTTAGTGGGTGGTGTTTTCGTCATCGAGGTCTTAACCGTATTGGCCCAGGTGCTTTATTTTCGTCGTACTGGAGGTAAACGACTTTTCAAAATGGCGCCCTTACACCATCATTTTGAATTGAAGGGCTTGGTTGAGCCAAAAATCGTGGTGCGCTTCTGGATCGTGGGTATTATCTTCTTATTATTTGCCCTTTCGACGCTAAAAATCAGATGATATGAAGGTGCTTCTTCTGGGTTTTGGTCGTGCAAATTTACCAGTCGCACAATACTTGGTGCAGAAGGGTGATGAAGTTTATGTTTATGATGAGAACATCACCGGCCTTTCCGAGTCGGCACAGAAGATGATCAGTGATGGTAAGGTCAGAATGCATGATGGCGATCAATATGATCTGGTCGTCACTTCGCCCGGATTTCCGCCCCATAAGTCAATATGCAAGACCTTGGTTGCATCGAACGTTCCGATAGTTGACGAGATCGAATTTGCATATCAGGAATTGACGGGAGCCAAAATTGTCGCCGTGACCGGCACAAACGGCAAGAGCACCACCGCGGCTGTGATTAGCAACATCATGTGTGCCGCTCGAATCGAGAATTTTCTCGGTGGGAACATCTCACCGGGCAAACCGTTTTCTCAAGCTCTGCTTGAGAAAAAGTATGAATTCTACGTGCTCGAAATTTCTTCATTCCAGTTGATGCGAATTAGTGATTTTCATCCGCATGTTGCGGTCGTGACTAACCTAAGCCTTGATCACTTGAATTGGCATAAAGATTTCGAGGAATATAAGGCAGCGAAATTCAGGATTTTCCTGAACCAAGGAGAAAATGATTTCGCGGTTCTCAATTATGATGACGACTGGGTGCGGGATTTGGCTACAAACATCAAGTCACATGCAGTCTTTTTTGGTTTTCACACCAGAGAGGGAGTTTCTATTAATGGGAAATTCCATTATGACGATAGTGAGTTATTCGCAAACACCAAACTGCCTTTGGTGGGTAGGCATAACCTGCTGAACATGGCGGCCTCAATTGCGGTGGCCAAGATCTTGAATATTGATAACCAGGACATCGAAAAAGGGCTTAGAACATTCAAGAACCTGCCGCATCGCTTGGAAGACCTTGGTTCAATCCTCGGCATAAGATATATCAATAATTCAATGTGTACCAATGCAACTGCGGCCATCGCATCGTTGCAAGCCATCGATGGGTTCAAAATCGTGATTCTCGGTGGTAAGCACAAGGGAGATGTAGGTGAAGCATATTTCGATGTTTTGATGCGCCAGGCAAAGGCATGCGTCATTCTGGGCGAGAACGCGCACTTCATTGCCGACTATTTCCAAAACCACGGCTACAAGTATTACTCTATTGCACAGCATATGGACGACGCGGTGAAGAAAGCTCGGAGTTTCGCCCGCCCGGGAGATACGATTGTATTGAATCCAGGTTTCGCATCGTTTGACAATTTTGTGAACTTCGAAGAAAGAGGGGAGGCATTCAAAAATGCCGCTCGGCAAGATTGATCGGATACTACTATTCCTGGTTATTTGTTTGGTGATCCTGGGTGTCATCTTTGTCTATTCGTCGTCATACTACCGAGCCATGCGCCAAGGCGAAGATTCGACATACTATCTTACTGCGCATCTTAAACGGGTGCTGATTGCTGTCGGTTTCTTCCTACTCGGCTTGGTCGTTCCCTATGAAAAAATCAGAAAGTTGATTTTTCCGTTGTTGGTACTAATCATCTTGACATTGTTCCTTACAATCATTGCCGGACGCTTTCAGTTCGGAGCGAAGAGGTCGCTGGCAATTGCATCGATTGGCGTGCAGATTTCTGAATTTGTGAGGATCTGGTTAGTCTTCTTTCTCGCTAATTTCTTCGCTTCACACCCTCAGACGGCGAGCACACGCCGAGGGTTGGCGACAATTCTAATTCTATGTTTCGTGATAATCGTCTTGGTTGCCGTGCAACCCTCAATATCGATGGCCGTGATCTGCGTGGCAACGCTGATTGCCATGCTGGTATACGGTTGTGCGAAGATTAAGCTCTTGCTTGCGACGAGCACAGCAAGCGCATTCTTGTTGGCAATTTTCATACGTATTTTCCCGCATGCCCAGCATCGCATCGCAAATTTCATATCACAGCCAACCTATCAGGTTCGGCAATCACTAATTGCCATCGGTTCAGGAGGATTGTTCGGTAAGGGACCTGGTGCTGGTTTGCAGAAATTTCTTTTTCTCCCGGGCATTCATAATGATTTCATCTTTGCCCATATTGCCGAGGAAATCGGATTCATTGGATGCGTTGTTGTTTTTCTGTTCTATTGGCAAATCTATTTGCGAGGTATGTCGATTGCCGGTGCCCTGGATGACGAATTCGCGAGACTCTTGGTGTTGGGTCTTAATGCGTCGTTGTTTATTATATTCCTGGTGCATGTGGGAGTGAGCATTGGTCTTGTCCCGCCGACTGGTATCCCGCTGCCTTTTATTTCATTTGGCGGTTGGTCACTCGCGTCTAACCTTTTCGCGATCGGCATCATCCTTCAGGTGTCACGTCGGAGGATAGTATGAGCCATCACGGTCTTGAATCGGCGGTCGGAATAGAGAAACCGAGGCCGAAAGTCATCGTTGGCGGCGTGGGTACTGGCGGCCACTATTTCCCGGCCGTGGTAGTGGCTAATGAATTACAGGAAAGGAAATTCGATGTCGTTTTTCTGGCGCGTAAAGGGTTTGTTGAAGAAACAGTAGCACGTCAATATGGGGTGAAGACATTTTCAATAAACCCGCGGCCCTTTTATGGTAAGTCATTGATCGTAAAATTTCTTTTCGTGTTTTCACTCATCTTTTCAATAGGCCGACTTCACGCCTTGACTAAACATGCGATAGGTCTGGCGTTTGGTGGTTTTGGTGCGGTACCGCTGGTCATTTCTTGTATGATAAATCGAAGCATTTTCTACATCTTCGAGCCAAATCGCGTCCCTGGCAAAGCAACCCAGCGCTTTGCCGCCCGGGCGAAGCGAGTCTTTCTGGGTTTGCCTCTCCTTAAGAATATCAATGCCGTTACGGCGATAACCGGCGTTCCTATCAGGCATGAGTTTCTGGAATCGCTGAATCAGACAAGAAGTAAGGCTCCGCATGGTGCCGTATCGATTCTTTTCTATGGTGGTAGTCAGGGTGCCCAGCGCCTGAACGATTTGGCCTTGGAATTGCAGAAGATCATGCCCAAGAAGTGGTTCCTAACGATAATCGCAGGGGATCGTGACTATGCTCGCATCATACGGGCAAAGGGTGAACGTATCAGGGTCATTCCGTTTACTGAGAAGCCATGGCAGGAAATCAGGCAAGCAGATCTAATCATTTCCCGCGCCGGAGCTCTGGCCGGGTATGAAATATTGGCTTTGAACAAGAAGGTGATTTGGATACCTTTTCCCTATGCGATTGATGACCATCAGTTTCACAACGCGTTGTATTTTGCCAAGCTCGGTGATGCATTGGTGCAGAAGGAGATTGACGTCACGGCGGATTCTCTGGCGCGGTGCATTGGTGAGTTACTGAGGAAGAAGAGGAAACAGGGCACACGGATAATCAGGGATGCCGAGAAGAGAATTGTTGATTACCTGTTACAGGACAGAGCATGAGGCATGAAGAGATATAAACCTAGGATGTTTGGAAAAACGGAGCACATCCACTTTGTGGGTATTGGTGGTATTGGAATGAGTGGTCTGGCAACGATTATGAAGAACCTTGCGTTCAGAGTATCAGGCTCTGACTTGCAGCCCTCAGATATAACGCGTCGCCTGAAGCGTTTGGGCATTCGAGTGAGTTACGGGCACAAGAGAGAAAATGTGAGTGGGGCAGACGTGGTTGTCTATTCGTCGGCGATAAGGGATGAAAACCCTGAGTTGACTGAGGCTAGAACAACGGGCGTTCCCTTAATACACCGTGCCGAGTTGCTGGCTGAATTGACGCGTATGAAGTTCGCAGTCTGTATTTCGGGTACCCATGGTAAGACGACAACAACATCGATCGTCAGTGAGGTACTTCAGGCTGGAGGTTTGTCGCCGACAACCGTGATCGGCGGCATTGTGATCGGGAAGACTCAGGCAAGATTGGGGGCGGGCGACTACTTGGTGTGTGAGGTCGATGAATCGGATAAATCGTTTCTGCGTGTTTATCCATCCTATGCGATTATTACGAATATCGAAGCCGAGCACCTTGATTACTACAAAGACCTGGCTGAGATCAAAGAACACTTTGGGTATTTTGCGAATCATGTTCCGTTTTGGGGCTGCGTGTTCTTAGGCGCTGATTCTATGGTTACGATGGACATAAAGTCGGACATTCGTCGTAGGGTGGTTGTCTATGGTTTTGAGAACAATGCTGATCTACGGGCGGAGGGACTGGATAAATATCAATTCGGTGTTTCATTCAAAGTCAGCTTGCATAATCGGCGTGTAGGCAGCTTCAAGATTAATTTACCGGGCCGACATAACGTTGCGAATGCATTGGCCGCCATCGGCGTTGGCTTGGAATTAGGTGTTTCGACAAAGAAGATTAGACATGCCTTGGAGATCTTCCGCGGTGTCCATCGTCGATTGGAATATATTGGAAGCGCAAAGGGTATCAGGATATTTGATGATTATGGGCATCATCCAACCGAGATTGCAGTCACGCTGCAGACATTACGTGATTACTTCACAGATCAGCGTATCGTTTCGGTGTTTCAACCACATCGATTCACGCGCACCTACCACTTATTCGATCAATTTGCGATATCTTTCCTTGACGCCGACTTGGTCATCGTGACCGACATATACGCTGCTCATGAGATGCCGATACCTGGAGTAACCGGTCGCGCGCTGGCAAAACGCATCGCAAAGGATCAGGATGCGGTTCACTTCATAGATAGGTTCCCACGTGTTCTGGGGTTCTTGAAGCGCACGCTGAGATCAGGCGACATCGTCGTGATTCAAGGAGCGGGGAATATAAATCAGATTGCCCGGAAATTACTCAAGGAATTGAAATGAAGAATCCACTCAAAGGAATAAAGGGCATAAAGGTAATAGCAGACGAGAATTTGGCTCGGCATACTTCATTTCATATTGGTGGAAGAGCAACGCATTTCGTCTATGTGTATACAAAAAGAGCTTTGAGAATCGTACTGGCCAGGATACACCTGCTGAAAATGCGATACTTCCTGATCGGGGCCGGTACTAATCTGCTGGTTGCGGATCGAGGATTTGAAGGTGTGGTGCTGAAACTGGGTGGGGTTTTCAAACGTGTTAGCCATCGGGGGTGTCTGTTCCGCTGTGGTGGAGGTGTTTTGATCAAAGATTTTCTGGATGTGGCGATAAGTGCATGCTGTGCAGGTGCAGAATTCATGGCAGGTATCCCGGGTACATTAGGAGGAGCGGTGAAGGGCAATGCCGGCGCCTTCGGATACTCGGTTTCCGATCTTCTAAAAAACGTCATCGTCATGGACCGTAATGGTACTGAGAGCCTTCGGACTAATGGAGAAATTGGGTTTGCATATCGTCACTCCGAAATAAGAGATGGTGATATCATAATAACCATATATCTGAAATTGAAGGAAGAAAGGCGCAGCAAGATACTGGCTAGGGTCAAGGCAAATCTGGCGAGTCGGCAAGAAAAGCATCCAACCGAATATTCGGCAGGTTCATTCTTCAAGAACCCGCCGGGTCGCGCTGCAGGAGAATTGATCGAACACTGTGGACTCAAGGGACTGTCGGTAGGCGGCGCCCAGGTCAGTGAGAAGCACGCAAATTACCTAATCAATCGTGGTCAAGCTTGTGCCAATGACATTCTGGCTCTAGCTGGCAAAGTCAAGAAAATAGTGCGTGCGAAGACTGGAATTAGACTGGAAGAAGAGGTGATAATATTAAAATAATCGTTGTGTTGTTGATGATCATAGTTGGCGTGGTATTTACGTTTGGTCTACTGCGCAGAAATGATACGTATATTATATTGGAGGAAGTCATTCCAGCGGGAGAAGTGATATCAAGAGAGGAGGGGTTGGTTAGATATAAGGGTGTCAAGTATGTCATAGGCACCAATGATCTGAAGGAGAAGAAACGATTGCTTGAGAAATTGCATTTATTGGAAGTTGAAGGAGCACTTGTTGTTGACTTGAGTTATAAAGGGCAGATTATCATCAGAGCTAAGAAAGGCTCGTGAGGCATTAAGGAGGACATGATGGCAAAGAGAGAGAGAATTGTGGGCGTCGACCTGGGAACAACAAAGATAGCAGCGATCATTGCGGAGGTTGATAACGATGATCTGAAAATCGTAGGTGTTGGCTCAACACCTTCCAATGGGCTCAAGAGGGGAGTAATCGTCAATCTAGAAAAGGCGATTGAGTCGATTGAAAAGGCGGTTGATGAAGCATCGAGAATGGCGGGCGTGAAAGTCGATTCTTGCTATGCCGGGATCTCTGGCTCGCATATCGAGAGCATCAATGCGCACGCGATGATCGCTACCGCCCGCAGCGGCGGTGTGGTAACGAAGCGAGACATCGAACGGGTAATTGAACAAGCAAAGGCAATTGCCTTGCCCCTGGACCGTGAGATAATTCATGCAATACCGATCGAGTATGTAGTTGATAATGAGAAGGGTATCAAAGACCCAGTGGGCATGAGCGGCGTAAAACTAGAAGCGGAAGTACATATCGTGACCGCAGCGATCACCTCAGCGCAGAATATCTACACCGCTTTGGAGCGCGCTGGGTTGCGCGTCAAAGATCTTGTGCTTCAACCACTGGCCTCATCGTACTCGGTCTTACAACCCGATGAAATAGACCTTGGCGTGTGCCTTCTGGATATTGGCGGCGGTACTACGGATCTGGCGATCTTCTACGACGGCGCGATCAGATATTCTGAGGTCATTCCACTCGGGGGTGAATATATAACTAATGATATTGCTATCGGCATAAGAACACCTTACAAACAAGCCGAGGAAATTAAGCGGAAGAATGCAAGCATTTCCTTGTCGGACGAAGAGGGAAAAGAAGAGATAAAAGTACCCGGCATCGGAGGTCGTGAGGATCGTACGATTACCAAAGAACTGCTTGCTTCGATAGTCACCCCAAGGGTTGAGGAAATACTGATGATCACAAATAAGGCAATCAAGAGAAGCGGTTTCTTTGATATCCTCGCCGCAGGTGTTGTCATAACCGGCGGTACGGCGAGGCTGCATGGTTTGGATGCACTCGCTGAGGATATCTTTCATTTACCGGTGAAGATTGGCATACCAAAGAAAATCGGCGGCCTTACTGACATAGTACAGGATCCGATTTACGCCACGGGTGTAGGTCTTATTCTTTATGGCTTTGAGAAAAAGAATCAAGTGTTGATAAGAAAGACAAGAGGGGTTGGCGTATTTGATGCCCTGAAGAAGAGATTTGAAGATTGGTTTACGAAGTATTTCTGAAAGGAGGAAGCATATGTTCGAATTAGTTGAGGATCCAAAATACATTGCCAAGATAAAGATGATTGGTGTCGGTGGTGCGGGTTGTAACACAATCAACTATGCAACGAATTACGGGATACACGGCGTAGAGTGTATCGCAGTGAATACCGATGCTCAGGTCTTGAAGGTGAACAAGGCTGCGGAGAAAATACAGGTTGGTACTAACCTCACTCAAGGTCTGGGTGCCGGTGGCGATCCAGAGATTGGTCGCAAGGCAGCCGAGGAATCACGGGAGAAGATAAGGGATGTGTTCCGAGATGCTGATATGGTGTTCATCACTTGTGGAGAAGGCGGCGGAACCGGAACGGGTGCCTCACCGATTATTGCCGAAGAGGCAAAGAATGCCGGTGCTTTAGTCGTTGCGGTTGTGACCCGGCCGTTCGAGTATGAAGGAGTTTGGCGGATGACTAATGCCGAGAGTGGTATTGAGGAGCTAAAGGAGAACGTCGATACATTAATCGTCATTCCGAATCAGAAGCTTATTGCGGTTGCTCCAAAGGATCAGTCGATCATCGAAGCCTTCAGGCTAGGCAATATGGTTTTGTTCAATGCAATCAAGGGTATAGCCGAAATGGTCACGAAGTCGGGATTGATAAATCTGGATTTTGCCGATGTACGCACGGTGATGGTTGAGAAGGGTACTGCAGTAATGGGCTTGGGTCTTGGTGAAGGAGAGAATCGCGCCATCCAGGCCGCCCAGGCGGCCATATCGTCACCGCTGCTCGACGATGTGTCGATTAAGGGTGCCAGGGGTCTATTAATCAACATTACCGGTGGTCAGGATTTGACTCTGGCGGAGACGAATGAAGCAGCATCCCTGATTACTGGTGAAACCGATAGTCAGCCAAAGGTTATAACCGGAGTCGTGATTGACGAGTATATTGGCAATAAAGTAAGCGTGATGGTGGTTGCTACCGGGATCAAAGAGAAAATGCGAGAGGAGCCTATTGAAATCAGCATAAGAAGGGAGAACCTTGAATTGCCGACATTCAAGCGCCGCGAAGTCCGAAAAGAAACAAAGGATAGGGTCTATAATGAGAATGATTTGGAGGTGCCGACCTTCCTACGGCGTCAGATAGACTAACCCACTATAGAGATCTGTGGGTTTGGGCTAATCGAAGGGATTGGTATGAGCCATGATTTGATAGTCGTCGGTGGCGGACCAGCCGGACTCACCGCTGCAGTATACGGAGCCCGTGCCGGTCTGAGTACGTTGGTTATTGAGCGGGCATTGCCTGGTGGTCATGCCGCGACCACACATTATATTGAAAACTATCCTGGTTTCCCAGAGGGAATCACCGGGGTCGAGTTAGCGGAAAGAATGAAGCAACAGGTTTTGCGTTTTGGTGTCGACATCGTTGGTTCTGAAGTGAAATCGATCAGTCAGAAGAAAAAATCCGTTGTGGTGAAAACTGATAGCCGGGAATTCCTGGCATTGGGGTTGATAATTGCAATCGGGACAAACTGGAAAAGGCTTAATGTACCCGGAGAAGATGAGCTGCGGGGTAGGGGCGTTTCTTACTGTGCAACTTGCGACGGGCCTCTGTTCAAGAAACGCGATGTTGCGGTCATCGGCTGTGGTAACTCAGGTATCCAGGAAGGAAAGTTTCTCTTGCAGTTTGTCAACCGCATCACATTTGTGGAATTCTTGCCAAGGGTGACCGCAGACAAGATGATTTACGATCGTATCAAGGATGAGGAGCGGGCGCAATTCTTACTCAGTCACGAATGTATCAGTATAAATGGCACAGAACGGGTGGAATCCGTAACAGTTAGGGACCGTAAGACCAAGAGACAAAAGGAAATAGCGGTAGACGGCGTATTTATTTACGTTGGCCTTGAAGCGAATTCCGATTTTCTGAAAGGACTGATAGACTTGGATGAAAGAGGATTCATACATGTGAACGAGCGAATGGAAACGTCGGCGCCGGGCATATTTGCCGCCGGTGATATCTGCGCGAAAGCCATTCGGCAGGTGGTCACCGCATGCGCAGAAGGGGCAACCGCTGCAATCAGCGCGTACCATTATATTGAATCGATGAAGCAACCATTTGATTTGAAATGATATTTTTTTTAAGAATTTACTTTTACCGTGGATTCATTGAGGTTAAGGTCGGGATGGGTGTAGGGCTAGGGTGTGGATGATAGATTCAGGCATCTTTACCCTAGCCCATTTATACCTCTTTGAACGTAATATTTCCTTACACCTTTAAAGTGGTCAATGGGTTGAGGTTGAGATGGGTGTAGGGTTTCCCTCGTCCGCCGAATATCCTGGTGGATGAGGGAAACCCGTCCATGAACTGTTATTTAAGTAGTACCGCCTTCTCTATCTTCTGATAATCTTCGGTGTCGAATCTCACAAAATAAACCCCAGCCGGTAATCGACGACCCAGATCATCACAACCATCCCAATTAACCGTGTAATAGCCAGGCTCGGTAACACCCTCGGCAAGCGTCCGCACCAAACGACCCACCGCATCATACATACACAACAAA